>JAABUN010003525.1_pt1 | contig 23953 bp, 14 predicted proteins | sample 5559311 | NCBI WGS metagenome assembly JAABUN01 (sample SAMN10711877, study PRJNA513370) | rock metagenome | isolation source: Antarctica rocks | place: Antarctica: Victoria Land, Siegfried Peak sud
GGTGGCGGACTGTGCCTTCTCCCGGAAGCTCAGCCCCACCGGGCCGTCCCGCGTCTCGCCGCCGAGCTCGTTGGCGAACGGGACCGCTGCCAAGAAGTTGACGACCGCCACCACCGAGACCTCGTCGTTCCGGTGGGGTCACAGTCTCGGGTCTGACAGGCCGCCGCCGATGAGGAGCATCCTCAGGCGGTAGTTGTCGCGGTTGCGGAACCCTCGGGCGATGCGGCGGTGCAGCTCGATGAGCCCGTTGACGGCCTCGGTGCCGCCGTTGCTGGCGCGGTCGGTGTCGAAGTAGGCCAGGAATGCCGCGGACCACTGCTTCAGGGTGCGGCCGAGGCGGGCGACCTCGGGGATCGGACAGGACGGCAGCGACGCGATGAGCTGCTCGGCGATCTTCTTGCCTTCGGCTGGCCTGGGGTGGCGGTAGGCCAGGCGCAGCCGTTGCGGGACGGACCACGCGACCCAGACCGCGTCGTGCTCGGCCCGGACGTCGATCGCGGTCTCGAGGCGTGCCCACTGCCGGTCGGTGAGCTTCTCGACTAAGCCCGGAGCAGGGTGCGGATGCCGAACAGCGGGTCGCCCCTGCGACCGCGGTGACCGTGCAGGTCCTGCTGGACCCGCCGGCGGACCGCTCCGGCAAGCGAAGTACCCCCCAGTCGACGACCTGCGTGCCGAGCTTGATCACATGGAAGGCGTTATGCCGACCTCGGCATAACCCCTCCCGCGTCGTCCGTCTCGCCGGCGACGCCCTCGACCGCTGCCGACGCCGCGTTCAGCAGGACCTGCACGGTCACCGCGGCCGCAAGGACGACCAGCTCTACCGCTCCCGCCGGACCCTGCACACCGGCCACGACCTGCTCACCGACAAGCAGCGGCAGCGGCTGACCGCGCTGTTCGGGGTCGAGGACCACGTCCAGGTCGAGGCGACCTGGGACAGCAACTACCAGCGCATGATCGGCGCCTACCGAGACCCCGACCGCGCGAAGGGCAAGCAGCTGATGACGGCGCTGATCGAGTCCGTCAGCCACGGCGTCCCGGCCGCACTCACTGAGCTCAAGACCCTCGGGCGGACGTTGAGGAAGCGCGCCGAGGACGTCCTGGCCTACTTCGACCGCCCCGGCACCAGCAACGGCCCCACCGAGGCCATGAACGGCCGGCTCGAGCACCTGCGCGGCTCCGCACTGGGCTTCCGCAACCTCGCCAACTACATCGCGCGGAGCCTGCTCGAGACCGGCGGGTTCAGGCCCCGATTACACCCTGGATTGTGATGAGCCGCTATAGCGGCTGCCCTGCTTCAGACATCATGTGGATGACCCCCTACCTTCGTCACGGTCGGTGAGAAGGTCCTCGGACGCGCTACGCCAGACGGCTGTTCTTTTCCGCCAATGGCTTTATGGCTACTCTCTGTTGCAGATCAATCGAGTAAAGCCACAAAGGCGCGCGTGATGCAACAGTTCACCGGTATTTTCGTCTGTATGAACAGGAACTTTGCCGCCTCCGCCACTGTCCTCGCCCTCCTTGGTGGACTACTGGGAGCCGTTCCTGCGTCTGCTGACGCCCACGAGGCCGCCCAGGCGCTCCTGGAGGCAGGTATCCCCCAGGGGGTCCTCACCGAGCTCACCACCTCTGAGCGCACTGCTATGGCCGACTCCCTGGACTCCTCTGCTGCGGCCAGCGAGGTCAGCATGGTCACCCTCGTGGCTGGTCAGCCGAAGTTCGAGACGGTGGAGATCGCCCCCAGGGCAGCCCAGGACGTGGCTGAGGTCCTTGCTGACCAGCCCAGCATCGAGGCGGCCGGCGTTGCCCAGCCGATGCAGATCCTGATCGACCCCTATCGCACCAACCAGTGGCCCCTGAACGCCCTGCAGGTCGAGTCCTCCCGTGCGCTCCTCCCCAGCGGTACCCGGCCTGTGGTCGCCGTTCTGGACACGGGAGTCCTGGGCACCCACCCCGACCTCCAGGCTGCGCTGCTCCCCGGCAAGGACTTCATTGCCTCCGGTGACGGTCGCATCGACCCCCACGGGCACGGCACCCATGTCGCTGGCACGATCGGCGCCACCGTCGGCAACGATGTCGGCGTGGAGGGCTTCCTCTCCAACGTGAGCATCCTGCCCGTGCGCGTCATGAACGCCACCGGTGCCGGCAACACCTCCCTCACGGCTCAGGGCATCACGTGGGCCACCGACAACGGCGCCGACGTCATCAACCTCTCCCTCGGCGGAACCGTCTCCGACCCGACTCTGGAGTATGCGGTCAACTACGCCACCTCCTTGGGTGTGAGCGTGGTGGCTGCCATGGGCAACGCGGGCAACGCTGTCCCCCTCTACCCCGCCAACTACGCCAATGTCATTGCGGTGGGTGCCACCACCGAAACCGACGAGCGCGCCAGCTACTCCAGCACGGGTGGACACATCGACGTGTCAGCCCCCGGCTCCTCGGTGCTCTCCACCATTATCGGAAACACCGAGATCCCCTACGGCTACAAGTCCGGCACCAGTATGGCCACCCCGCACGTCGCGGCCGTCGTGGCCGGACTGGGAGCCCTGTACCCCACCCTGACCCCCTCCCAGCTCCAGACACACCTCCAGGACACCTCCAAGGACCTGGGCGCCACTGGTTTCGACACTCTCTTCGGTCACGGACGTATCGACGCCTACACCGCCTTCACCACCAACCCCGCAGGGGCCGTGGGAAGCGTTCCCAGCGCCCCCCAGGGCGTCACCTACACCCCCGGGAATGCCTCCGCCACCATCACCTGGAGCGCTCCGTCCAGCAGTGGCTCCAGCGCCCTGTCGGGTTACACCGTGAGCCTGGCCGCTCCGGGCCTGCCCGTGGCCGTCTCCAGCGTGTCGGCGTCCACCACCACCGCCTCGATCGGTGGTCTCGCCAATGGCGTCGCTTACAGCGTCAGAGTGACTGCCCGCAACGGTCAGGGCGTCAGCACCAGCGAGAGCGGCCACAGCGTGCGTCCCCGCACTGTTCCCAATGCCCCCACCATCGATGGTGCCGACGGGAGAGACGGAGCGGTCGACCTGCGCTGGAATGCTCCCAGCTTTGATGGTGGTTCTCCGATCACGGGCTACACCGTGAGTATCTCCGCCATCGGCGTCCCCGCCGCCACGCGGAACTTCGCGGCCACCGACACCTCCGCCAGGCTCACCGGCCTGTCCAACGGAGTGTCCTACTCCCTGCGGTTGAGCGCCACGAATGTGGCGGGTACTTCGGACTCCTCGGGTGCCATGTCGGGGATGCCCCGCACGGTCACCAGTGCCCCGTCGCTGACCAAAGTCACCCTGGGGAATGCTGCCCTGGGCATCTACTGGAACGCTCCGGCTTACAACGGCGGTTCCGCCATCACCGGCTACACGGTCACTGTGCTGCGCACAGGGCAGGCCATCAAGACGTTCAACGTTGCCGCCACGGCCCGCTCCCTGGGCGTGAGTGGTCTCACCAACGGTGCCAGCTACAGCGTGCGCGTCCAGGCCAAGAACAATGCCGGTACCAGCGCTGTGTCCAACACGGTCGCAGCGATACCTCGCACGGTGCCCACCGCCCCCCAGGCTCCAAAGACCGCATCGGGGTCCACCCATGACAGGACGTACTCCGTCAAGACCTCCTGGACTGCTCCGGCCTCCTACGGTGGCAACACCATCTCCACGTACACGGTGCGTCTGCGGCAGGTAGGCAGCAGCAAGGACATCGTCAAGACCACCACAGGCACCGTCAGGAGTGTGGCCTTCACCGGCCTCTCCAAGGGCGCCAAGTACACGCTGACCGTGCAGGCCCACAATGCCGCTGGCGCCAGCCCGAACTCCGTTCGTTCGCCAGCCGCTGTCGCCCATTGAGAGGTCACCGTTTCGTAAGAGCTCGTGCTGCCGTCGCTGGTGGGTGCGGCCGTCGCGGGTGAGGCTGGCGAGCTCGCCTGGCTTCGTGTGGTTGCGGGGTGAGGACTCCTGGGGGGTGCGGGTGAGAAAGTCCCAGGCGTCCACGACAGCGGAGCGGGTGGTAGCCAGCAGGTCCTGCCAGCCCTTCTCGGCCTGGCGGCTGGCGAACTGGATGCGGTACTCGGCGCGCTTGAGCGGGCGGGGGGACCGGTCGGGGCTTGGGGCTCACGTGTGGCGGGGGTCAGTCACCGGGGCCGGCTCGGAGATCCAGGTGAGGTCGTCGTCGCGGGTGTACCCGGCCGCGACCGCCTCCGCGGTCGAACGCCACGCCGTGAGGACCTCGAGTAACCGGTCGAACTGCCATACCGCGGCGCAGGCGCGGGCGACGTCAATGACCTCGGCGGCGAACGACGCCCGGTCGGCGGAGCTGAGGAACTCCAGCCACGGGAACGGCACCCGGAGGCGGTCGAGGAACGGGTTGGTGGAGTCGGCCAGCGACGCGGCGATGAGCTGAGCGGCCAACTGCAGGCCGAGCCGCTGGTGCTCGACTGCGCTGGCGCGGGTAAGGACCAGCGCCTCGCCGTCGCGGCGGGTGATCATTACCGGTCCCGCGTCGGCGGCTGCGAACACCGAGGCGGGGCTGCGAGAGAGCTCTGAGGACTGCACGGTCTTCGGGCGGGGGTCACTGGCGACACTCATGGTCACCATCGTTCAGAACATGTTCTGAACTGTGAAGGCGTTGGCTCAACGCGGCCGACTGGTCGAGCAGCGACGGCGTCCCAGCGGCTCGCCCGGTCCTCCAGCAGATGGCGTCGTGAGGACGAGCAGAGCGCGTGCCTGAGGAGTGCCCCAGCCTTACCGGGAATCAGGAGAAGGGGCTGGTCAGGCCAGGTACACCTGACGGTCTTGAAAACCGTTGGGCGGGTCACCACCCGTCTCGTGGGTTCGAATCCCACGCCCTCCGCTGACTGGAGTAAACCGCCCTTGACCTGCGGGAACGTCCTGAGCTGCGGAGATGCGCCTGTCGGCGGACGTCGACGGTGTGGAGAGCTGTGCGACGGTGTCCGGCTGTCAACGGCGGCCGGCGGCCGTCGTCGGTTCTGAGGGCCGAATGTGGGTGCGCGTGCCTGAGGGGTGCCTGAGAATGACACCGTCGGAGGAGCCTCTCCGGTCGGGATGGGGCGTCTCGGCCGGGCGCCGCGCTCGTCGACGAACTTACGACGGCCGCGGGATAGAAGGGCCGCTGTCTTCCCGACGCGATGCACCGGCGGGTCACCCCCCGGGTCGCGCCACGCCCACCGACCACCCCTGATGTCAATGCCGCCATCACCTACTCAGGCAGCAGACCCATCTATGTCAGTCCGGTGTTCATCTCCGGGTCGTGGACCGACGTATGCGGGCGCCGGCGCCGCAGCACGGACCGCACCGCGGGATCCGAGGCGTGCAGCTCGACCCGGCGCTTGTCCTTCGGGTCCCGCCGTCGCTGCAGGTGGCCCGCCCTCCCGTTCCAGCCGGTCCACGGTTCCGTGCCCGATCCGGACGAGATGCCCAGGCGGCCACGAGTTCTGCGGGGCCGAGCGGGGGGGCGGCCGTCATGACGTGGCCGAGGGCGACGTTGTCGATGGGACGCAGATCAAGCCGATGGGCGAGGGCGACGTCCACCTGACCGCATAGACGATATGGTCCCTGACCTGGCATCTGTTGTGATCTGCAGCCGCCGACAATGACCCCGATATGACACCGATCGCACGTCGAGGTCCTGATCGGGCCGGTGCGGGAGGTCGACACCGCGCGGGAAATGGACTAACGCGGGTGGTCGATCGCCGTGCTAGTGGTGTGTCGCGTAAGTTTCTTGCCGGTGGGGTGAGAGAATGAGTGATGCGGGCGGAACCTTTGGGATTGCGGGACGGCGACCGGGAGGAGCTGGCCCGGTGGCTGCGCTCCTCCACGATCAAGGCGGGATTGGCCCAGCGGGCCCGGATCGTGCTGCTGGCCGCTGACGGGCACGCGAACGTGGACGTCGCCGCCCAGGTAGGCGTGTCCCTGCCGACGGTCCGGTTATGGCGGACGCGCTACGCCCGCGGCGGGCTGGGTGCCCTGTCGGACGCGGAACGCTTGGGACGACCGAAGACCGTGGACGACCGGTTGATCGTGGAGGCCACGTTGCGCCCGCCGCCGAAGAAGCTGGGCGTGACGCACTGGTCGAGCCGGCTGATCGCGCCCCGGCTCGGCGTCGACCACGCCACCGTGGCTCGCGCGTGGAAGGCCTACGGGGTCCAACCGTGGCGCAGCGAGACGTTCAAGTTCTCCACCGACCCAGAGCTGGTCGCGAAGGTCACCGACGTCGTGGGTCTCTATCTGGCCCCGCCGGAGAACGCGGTCGTGCTGTGCGTGGACGAAAAGTCCCAGATCCAGACCTTGGACCGGACCGCCCCCATGTTGTCGATGCAGCCGGGCCTGCCCGAGCGGCGCACCCACGACTACAAGCGCAACGGCACCACGACGCTGTTCGCGGCGCTGGACATCGCCACGGGGAAGGTGACCGCGGCGTGCAAGCCGCGGCACCGCAACCAGGAGTTCCTGGCGTTCCTCAAGCAGGTCGCGAAGGCCTACCCCGACCAGCCCGGCCCCGACGGCCAGAGCCAGCAGCTGCACCTGGTGATGGACAACTACGCCGCCCACAAGCGCGTCGAGATCCGCGACTGGCTCGCCGCGAACCCGCGGGTCCACGTCCACTTCACCCCCACCAGCGGCTCCTGGCTGAACCTGGTGGAGGTCTGGTTCGGCATCATCGAACGCCAGGCCATAAACCGCGGCAGCTTCCGAAGCGTGCGTGAGCTCAACGCCAAGATCCGCACCTTCATAGACGGCTGGAACGACCGAAGCCATCCCTTCGTCTGGACCAAGACCCCCGAGGAGATCCTCAAGAAGGCCGACCGCCGTAATCGGAAGACAACTTCAGCGACGCGCCACTAGAGGGACACCGTGCAGGAGTCGACACCGGTGCGGGACGCACGCTAGACATAGCGGACGGGCCTACCACGAAGGCCCTGGACATCGCCGCGCGCCAGCACATAGCCGCCTCCATCCACCTTAAGGGGCTGACGATGACCACGACCACGTGCTCGCCGACTCGTGACGCACGAGATCCTCGCCAGTCCGGGACAACGGCCCGCCATGACCCGCCTGCCGCGGATCTGTTCCAGCGACTTGCATGTGCTCATGACTCACACGAGCAGCAGGACCTCGTCGACACGATCGCCCGGCTCCACCTACCGGCAGCGCATTGGCTCGCGTCGCGTTACCGTGACCGAGGCATTCCCACCGAGGACCTGATGCAGGTCGCTGCCCTGGGACTCATCAAGGCGGTGCGGGGCTACGACTGCGACCTGGGGCATGCGTTCATGGCGTACGCCACCGTCACCGGTGAGATCAAGCGCTACTTCCGCGACACCGGGTGGGCCGTCCGGCCCACCCGGCGGCTGCAGGAGCTGCGTCCCCGAATCGCTCGGGCCACCGGAGAGCTGTCACAGGACCTGGGCCGAGCCCCGACCGTCAAGGAACTGGCCACGCACCTCGACGTCTCGATGGACGACGTTATCGAGACGACGGCCTGCGGCAACGGGTACAGCGCACTGTCGCTGGACGCCCCTCCGGACGGGGAGCGGGGCAGCTGGGCCGACCTCCTCCCGGACACCGACACCGTGCTTGCCGGCACTCCCGACCGTCTGACGCTGCAGGCTCTGCTCGCCGAGCTCCCACCGCGCGAGCGGACCATCCTCGCGATGCGCTTCTTCGCCGACAAGACACAGACCGAGATCGGTGCCGAGATCGGAGTCACGCAGATGCAGGTGTCGCGACTGCTCAGCCGCGCCCTGCGTCAGCTACGGGAGGGCATGAAAGCCGACGCCACCCCTTGACCGCAGCGACCACCGCTACACCCGCAACTGTGACAAGCCACTTTTCATTCGTCGAAAGCGATCGGTAACCCATGACAAACCGTTTCAGCAAGCATGTCCCGTCGCATGCACCCGGCGGAACCCCGCCTCGCCCAAGCGGGAACGGGCCGGCCGGTGACGCAGCACCCCTGCAGGCTAGGACCACCTCACAGACGACTGCCCTGACGGCGGCCATTTCTAGCGGGGCCGGTGAACCGCTGGAGGTGTCGTACCGTCAGCACACGTCACAGAGGGCATCTACGGATGCCCGGGTCCGGCCGGTCTTCGTGCTGGTGCATGGCATCGGAATGTCGGGCCGCTACTTCGCCCGGTTACAGGCACAGCTGATCCCCCACGGTGACACCGTCGTGTTTGACCTCCCCGGATTCGGTGGAACACCGACACCGTCCCGGCAGCTCAGCGTCACTGACTACGCGAACGTCATCGCAGCCGCGCTGGTCGAGGCGCAGCTGTCCGGGTGCGTCCTAATCGGACACTCCATGGGCGCCCAGTTCGTCACCGAACTCGCCACACGACACCCCGAGCGTGTCTCAGCTGTCGTGCTCATCGGACCGGTCACGAACACTGCCCATCCGTCCGCTGCCCGGAACGCCCTGGTTCTAGCCGTCAACACCCTGCTCGAACGACCGGTCACCAATCTCCTGGTCACCGCGGCCTACCTGCAGTGTGGAATCCGCTGGTACCTGACCGAGCTACCCGTCATGCTGACCTACCGTCTCGGCGACACGCTCGCCAGCCTCGCCCAGCCGGTGCTGATCCTCCGCGGATCCCTCGACCCGATCGCGAACCGGGCATGGTGCGAAAAACTTGCCCGAACAGCCCCCGATGGACGCGTCCGAGAGATACCCGGCCAACCCCACGCCGCACACCGGACCGGCGCATCCCTGGTCGCCGACGCCATCCTGGACATGGTCACAGACATTCCCCTCGCCCCACCGCACAGCCACGAGACCACCCTCCGAGCCCGCGCGGACAACGCCGAGGCTTCCCTGCAGCCCGCTCTACCACCGCCATCACACGTTCTGCCGTCTCGCCCGGGCGAATCGACGACAACGGCGAGTCATTCTCGGCCGGTCAAGGCGCGGGACTGGCGCGGCATCACCTTGGGTGATCGCCAGTGCCGTGCCTACCTTCTCGAACAGCGCAACCCGAACAACGACCCGGCAGGCACGATGCCGACCGCCGCGGGCCCTGTGTTCGTCCTCATCCACGGTATGGGCATGTCCCACCGATACTTCCTCCGGCTGGGCCACCACCTTTCCCGACACGGGAGCGTGCTTCTGATCGATCTGCCGGGGTACGGCTGGACGCACCGACCAGCCGACGAGGTCACCAAGCCCGCCAACGCCGAGCTCATTGCCGCACTCATGGACGACCTAGGGGTTTCCTCCTGCATGGTCGTCGGGCACTCCACGGGGGTGCAGACAGCGACGGAACTGGCGATCCAACGACCTGACCTCGTGTCCCACCTCGTGCTCATCGGAGCAGCCGTTGATGCGCGCCGACGCACCATCCCCCAGCAGGCGCTCACACTGAGCCTGAACTCCATCCTTGAGAAACCCCTGCTGAATGCCGCCCAGTTCCTGGACGTCCTGCGCTGCGGGCCCCGCTGGTACCTAGCGGAGATGGGCATCGCGATGGCCTACCGCTTGGAAGAACGTCTGCCCCGTGTCACCCAACCCGTCCTCATCCTGCGCGGATCCCGCGACTTGGTCGCAGGCACCCGGTGGTCACGCAGCCTCGCCGACTCCTCCGGCGACGGCACCATGGCCGTTGTCGCAAAGGCGCCGCACGCCGTCCACCACAGCGCATCGGGCGTTGTCGCACACCACATCACCGCGTTCATCACCCCCAGCAACGACCGCCTCCCGGAGCACGGTCCACACTCACCTCACTCCACCGAACCCTCGCCAGACGCAGGACGAAAAGACGCGGCAGCGTCACGGCGAAACGGCCAACACCTACGAAAGGCGTCACCCATGGATTCACCGCACCGTTTCGCCACGATCACGATCATCTTCAACCCCAACAGCACTGGGGACGCCCCGAAACTCGCACAGGAACTCCGAGACGATGTCCTGTCTGCGCTACCTGGACAGCACGTCCGGCTGCAGCCCACCGATCATGCAGGCCACGCCATAGAACTCGCCCAGGACGCGGCATCCTCACATAACGCACTGGTGGTGTCGGTCAGCGGCGACGGTGGGTACAACGAAGTGGTCAACGGTGTCATGGCCAGTGGCAGCCACGACACGGTCTGCGCCGTCATGCCGGCCGGTAACGCGAACGACCACAGCCGGGCCACCGGCCAGAAGCCCCTGGCGCAAGCCATCACCGAGGGCAGGGTGCGCCGGATCGATCTGCTGCGTCTCAGCGTGGACCAGGCCGGGACAGAGCCCGTGTACGCGCACTCCTACATCGGCTTCGGCCTCACCCCGGTCGTGGCGATCGACCTGGAAGAAGGAAGCAAGGGAGCCGCCAAGGAGATGTTCTCTGTCGTGCGGACCTTCTCCAAGTACAAGCCCTTCCAGATCCGCCAGAGTGACGGTCATCAGCGCTCGTTCGACAGCCTCGTGTTCGCGAACATCTCCCAAATGGCGAAGTACGCGACCCTCAGCGAAGCCGGGGACCAGCCGGTCGACGGGAAGTTCGAGGTCATCACCTTCCCCCACATGGCCAAGTGGCGCGTCCTGCTCACGGCCCTGCGCGCCACCACGCAAGGGCTCGGCGACCAGCCGAGCTACTCTCACTACCAGTTCTCCACGCTGAAGCCCCTGCCCTACCAGATCGACGGCGAAGTGAAATCTGTCGACGCCGACACTGACATCACCATCGACACTGTTCCGCACGCCTTGGCAACTCTCGGCTGACGCACCCAGTCCCCGCAACGCGGGCTTGCCCGGCGTCGTGTCCTTCGGCATAGATCCATCCTCGTTTCCAAGCTCAAGAACCTCCACCGAACCCAGGGTGGTTCAGTCGGTGTTAAGGACGTCCAGGCGAGCACTGTCCCAGTCTCAACCGCACCGGGTTCCTCTGCCCTGGTTCTCATCTGTGAGCCGTTGTTTCGAGGCCGTTTCCCGGGGGGTCTGAGCCCGTGCCTGAGCAGTGCCCCAGCCCCTGCGGAACCGGAGAGAAAGCGCTGGTCAGAGCAGGTACAGCGAACGGTCTTGAAAACCGTTGGGCGGGTCACCACCCGTCTCGTGGGTTCGAATCCCACGCCCTCCGCTGACTGGGGTAACAGGCCCTTGACCTGCAGGAACGCCCTGACCTGCGGGAATGTCGCGCATACGGGTCGTCTGAAGATGCCCACGGTGTGAAGAGCCGTGAGAAGCGTCCGGCTGTCAACGACGGCCAGCGGCCGTCGTCGGTTCTAAGGGCCGAATGTGGGTGCGCGTGCCTGAGGAGTGCCTAAGAAATGACCGTCTGAGGAGCCTCTCCGGCGGCGCCCGGCGTCCCGCCCGGGGCGCCGCGCTCGTCAACGAACTCACCACGGCCGCGCGCGACGGAGGAGCCGCCGTCTCCCCGACGTGACTCACCGGCGGGTCGCCCCCGTGTCGCTCGACGCGTACCGTCCAGCCCCCTGATGTCGAAGCCGCTGTCACCTACTCGTACATCAGACCCGATGGCGACCAGGGCCTGGTGGGTCGGGCAGCTCAGAACGCACGCCGCCGGCGGGCTCGCGCAGGTAGCCTTCGTGTGGTGCTGCCGCGCCCATCCTGAGGGCGCGGCGGCGGCATGACACCGTCATCCTCAGTCCCTCGGCCGCCTCGACGCGGCCGGAGGGAGCCGGCCGCCCGGCCTGATGGACCGGGTCTCTGGCTGTCGCGACAGGACGGCGGGCGACAGAGATGGCTCTGTCGACCAGGATGCCGTCGCCCTTGCTTCGGCCGGCGAGACGCCCTCACCAGGGACCGCTCGCCCGGCGACCAGGCTGCGCGCACGCCCGCGTCCGGCCAGCTTGGCGTGGCCCCGGCCCGGCCGATGGTGAGAGCGACCGTCGGCACTCAGTGCGAGCTGTGTCAGCGCTGTCGGCGTCCGGGGCGGGCTCACGTCGCACGTCTCGAGAGCGCGCGGGGGAGAGCCTCCTCCGGGGGTCCATGTGTCGCCGTCACCGCGCGTGGGACCCGACGCCGGCCAGACGCGCCCGCGCGCGGTCGGGGGACCGCTGCCGTGCCGGGGTCGTCATGTCGCCGCCACGAAGCCGCGCAGAGCCCGCCTACCACCAGTACCGCGGTGGCGACGGCGGCCGCCACGGGCAGACCCGTGTGCACCATTACGAGCGGCAGCGCAGCCGTCCCGGCGGCCGAGCCGAGCGCTCGGCCCGAGGTGACCGAGGCGAGCGCACCGGTCACCCGGTGCGGCTGCCTCGTGGCTGCGGCGCTGTCGAGCAGTCCCTCCAGCAGGGTCATGCACACCCCTGACATCAACTGCGCGGCACACAGCAGGGGTACCGACACCGGCGCCACCACCCAGCCTGCGACCATCCCGGCGGCCACGAGGCAGTACCGCGACAAGGAGGAGCCCGGACGCTTCTGCAAGGCGGACGCGGCGGTACCGGCCAGCAGCGAGCCCGCGACGAAGGAGAGCGCCGCGGCCGCCACAGCGGTGCGGCCGTGGGCCTGCTCGGACAGGGCCACGTAGAGGAGCGTTGGGGCCGAACCAAGCAGCATGAGCAGCGCTCCCAGAGCGGGCAGGCGTGACGGCCGCCCGCGACGGTCGGCCTGGGCAGGGGCGGCTCGCCGGACGCGCGAGCCTCGAGCGACCAGCAACGTGGGAACCAGCCCGGTGATGTTGACCACCATGACGACCGTCAGCACCGTGTCCCGGACGGCGGGGTCCACCGTGAAGAGGGCGGCCAGGGCCACCCCGCCGGCCTCGACCGCCGCGACCGCGGTCCCGTACCAGGTCAGTGCCGCGGGCCCGGGCCGGACAGCAGCCACCTCTGCGCGCATCGCGGCGTACCCCGTCCACGCGGTGACGTTCATCGCACCGATGCACAGGACCAGCAGCAGCAGCGGCGCCTCCGAGAGCACGAGCAGGGCGAGCGCCGCACGCAGGCCCATCTCGACCCCGGTCACTGTCTGCAGCAGCAGCCGGCCGTCCGCCCGGGCGGCGACCCGGCCCGCGACCGGCGCGGACAGGGCGACGCCGACGAGCATGGCGGCGCTGCAGAGGCCGACAGCCGCCAGGCCGTGTTCGTCCGCCACCCATAGGACGAGCACGGTCCACGCCATCGACAGGCACAGGGAGTCCACCAGGCCGGCGGACGCGAGCGCGGCCAGTCGTCGCCGGTCGCCGTCCGGGCTTGACCACCACTGGAGGAGGCCCGGCCTCACCTGACGAAGTACGTCGTCGGTGGAGGGAAGCCGTTGAACGAGGAGGCGTAACTCAACGTGTATGCACCGGCAGAGGCGATGTAGAGCCTGTCGCCCTCGCTCATGGTCACCGGCAGCGGGGCTCCGTAGAACATCGTGTCCGAGCTGTCGCACGTCGGTCCGGTGATCGTGAACGGGATGTGCTCGACCGAGCCGTGGTCACTCCGCGAGCTCCACAGCGGGAAGCGCCACTGGCCCACGGTCTGCTGGGTCTCCATCAGGCCGTTGTAAGCGCCTACGTCGAGGTAGAGCCACTCCTCACCCGCGCGTTCCTCGCGGCCCAGCACGCTGGCCACCATGACCGCCGTCTCGGCGACCATGTGCCGTCCGGGCTCGGCGGCGATCAACGACGGCTGGTACGGGAGCAGCTCGTCCAGCGCGGACTCGATGACGTCCCCGATCTGCTCGATCGAGGGGACGGAGTCGCCGTAGCGCGCCGGGAAACCGCCACCGATGTCGAGCATCTCCACCTTGATGCGGTCCGCCTGCAGGTTGCGCATGATGCGTCCGGTGGAGGCGATCGCCTGCCGCCACGCCGAGGTGGCTGCGCACTGGGATCCGACGTGGAAGGTGAGGCCGTACGGCTGGAGACCGATGCGCTGCGCCTCCTGCAGCAGCGCCCGCGCGTGGTGCGCCTCGGCGCCGAACTTCCGGGAGAGCGGAAAGATGCTCCCGCTGTCGTCGACGCGCACCCGGATGTAGACGGCACTGCCGGGGGCGACCCGGGCGATCTTGTGCAGCTCGCCCTCCGAGTCCGCCGCGAAGCGCCACAGGCCCGCCCGTGCTGCCCCCGCGATGTGAGCGGCCGGCTTGACGGTGTTGCTGTACAGCACGTCCGCGGGGTCGACACCTCTGCTCTGGAGCAGCTCCAGCTCCCCCAGCGACGCCACCTCGAACCCCGCGCCCTCGGTGGCCGCGACAGCGAGGACCTCCGGGGCGGAGTTGCACTTGACCGCATAGTGCGCGCGCACGCGGGGCAGGGCGAGGTCGAACCGTCGGAAGCGGTCGGCCACCATGCGCAGGTCACCGGCGAGGAACGGCGTGGGCAGGTCGAGCGCGGACAGGACGTGCGGCGGGAGACCCTCGGGCCAGGCCGGCGGGATCCCCAGGTGCGGGCCAAGGCCAAGCACGGACGTAGTCATAACAACTCCTCGGTACAGAGGCGCAGATGCGCCCAAGAAGGTGTCGACCGCACCGGACCTCAAGTTGAGGGCACGTCCCCCGGACGGGTGATAACGGCGGGACGTGGTCGACCCGTCGCTCCTCGGGTCGATATTGGGGTCGTGACCAGCAATTCGGCCCCCCGAGGGCCTTGTCTCCTCACGGTGGCCTTCGTCGGCGCTGTCGTCGTGTGGGTTGTGGGGTTGGCGATCCTGCCGGCCTCGACCGCTCTGCACCTGTCCAACGCCGGCCTCACGGCTTTCTCGTTCGCTGCGGGGGTCGCGGCTCTGGCGCGAAGCCGGAGGCACACCGGTCGAGTCCGCCTCTACTGGCAGCGTCTTGGTGCCGCGTCGTCGGCCTGGTCAGTCGGCATGGCGGCATGGTCCTGGTACGAGTCGATGCTGGGGGTCGAGGTCCCGTTCCCCTCCGTCGCCGACGTCGGGTACCTCTCGCTCCCGCTGCTCGCAGGGTGGGCACTGCTCACCCTGCCGCTGGCGGCGCCGACGGCCGCGGGGCGGGCTCGTACGGTGCTGGACGGGCTGATCGTCGCGAGCTCGCTCTTGCTCGTCAGCTGGATGCTTGTCCTGGGCTCCATCGTCCAGGCCGGCGGCAGCATCACGAGCCAGGTGATCTCGCTTGCCTACCCGGTGAGCGACATCGTGCTCATCACCACCGTGATCTACACCTGGATGAGGGCCCGTCACCGTCAGGCGGTGCTCCCCGTCCACCTGCCCCTCATCGGTTTGGGGCTTCTCGCGCTCGCGGTGTCCGACTCGGGCTTCGTCTATCTGACGACAGCTGGTTCTTACAGCTCCGGCAACTGGATCGACCTGGGCTGGGGCATCGGCTTCTGCCTGCTGGGGCTGGCCGCGCTCTGGCCCGGAGACGACGCTCCCGATGCCGTCGATGACGACGACGAAGTGGCCGCGCGTCCACTGGGCAACCTCCTGCCCTATGCCGCCGTCGGGGTGGCGCTGCTCACGTCGTCGCTGGAGGTCCTGCAGGGTGGAACCACCGGCGCGGTCCACTTCTGGATCCGTACGACGATGATGGTCCTCCTCGTGGCCCGGCAGGTCCTGACCTTGTCGGAGAACCACTCGCTCACCCGGGACCTGGAGCGTCGGGTCGAGGCTCGCACCGCCGAGGTGCGAGCCAGTGGTGAGCGGTTCGCCGCCCTGGTGCAGCACAGCTCGGACCTGGTGACCCTGGTCGACCGGTTCGGCACTGTGCTGTATCAGAGCCAGTCCAGTCGTCCGCTGCTCGGGTACGACGAAGCCACGATGCTCGACCGGCCCCTGACCGACTTCATGGCCGAGCCTCAAGCCGTCGAGCTGATCGCCGTGCTCGCCAGCGTCGCGGTCGAGGGCGGCCGGGTGCAGACGTTCCACAGCACCTGGCGTCATGCCAGCGGCCGGGTGTGCGAGATGGAGGTCACGGTGACGAACCTCCTGGCGAACCAGGCGGTCGGCGGTCTCGTGCTGAATTCCCGCGACGTCACCGACCGCGTGAAGCTGGAGAAGCAGCTGACCCACCAGGCGTTCACCGACTCCCTGACGGACCTGCCAAACCGGGCCCTCTTCAAGGACCGACTGCAGCACGCGTTCACCCAACCAGCGTCTCCGTCAACGAGCCTTGCGGTCTACTTCCTCGACCTCGACGGGTTCAAGGGGGTCAACGACACGCTGGGACACAGTGCGGGCGACCACCTGCTCATCGAGGTGGCGAACCGCCTCCGCTCCGTCGTCCGGCCCAGCGACACGGTCGCCCGTTTCGGCGGCGACGAGTTCGCCATCTTCGTCGACGGCCTGCCGGACGGCGAGGACGGCACCTCGCTCGCCGAGCGGGTCTGCGAGGCGTTCGAGCTCCCCTTCCTCCTCGGCGGCGACGAGGTCCACGTCTCGATGAGCATCGGGATCGCCTATCGGGACGACCCCGCCGTCGACGCCGAGCAGATGCTGCGCAACGCCGACCTGGCCATGTACCAGGCAAAGGCGGGGGTCCAGGGCTTCGCCGTCTTCGCCCCGCAGATGCACGAGGGCCTCGTCGCCCGGATGCGACTCGAGGCCGACCTGCGCAAGGCCCTCATCGAGGAACAGTTCGTCGTCCACTACCAGCCCATGATCTCCATGCGCACCGGCGAGATGACCGGCGTGGAAGCCCTCGTTCGCTGGCAGCACCCGGAGCGGGGACTGGTCCCGCCGAACGACTTCATCCCGCTGGCCGAGACGACGGGCCTAATCCGCCCCCTGGGCCTGTGGGTGCTCCGGGAGTCCTGCCGTCAGGCGGTGGCCTGGGAGACGGCGGGCCTCACCAGCGGCGACCTCAAAATGAGCGTGAACGTTTCGGCCCGGCAGCTGCAGCAGGACGACTTGGTCGATCAGGTGGTCGCCGTCCTTCAGGAGACCGGCATGCCCGGCCATCAGCTCACCCTGGAGATGACCGAGAGTGTGCTGCTGGAGAAGGGCGACGGGACGTTGGCCACGCTGCAGGCGCTGCGCAGCCTGGGCATCCGGCTGGCCATCGACGACTTCGGCACCGGCTACTCCTCGCTGAGCTACCTGCACAGCTTTCCCGTCGATATCCTCAAGATTGACCGCAGCTTCGTGGAGAGGCTGTCCACCGGTGGCGACGGGGGTTTGGTCAGCACGATCCTTCGGCTCGGGCGGACCATGAACCTGGAGACCGTGGCCGAGGGGGTCGAGGATTCGCAGGAGCTGTTGCTGCTGCGTCGTCAGGGCTGCACCACCGGTCAGGGCTACTACTTCTCGCCGCCCGTGCCCGCCGAAAGTATCCAGGGGTTGCTTGAGGACCGTAGGTCGGGAGGGATCACGCCTGTCCTTCGCCGCGGGGCCGCCGTGGCGTGGTGATCGCCCGGCCGTAGGTCCCGCGCCGGGTCAGCGCAGAGCGGGGCCGGTTCCGGCCGACATCGACGTCATGGTCACCGGCACCCCCGACCCCTTGGTGGCCTACCACGCCTGCCGCCGTGTCACCGAGCACGTCCACCGCGACGTCAAGCCCACGATCATTACGCCGGACGAACTCACCGCGGCTAGTGGCCCTGGAGCTGCATCGGGCCTGCGCCGCACGGACGTGAGGCGGAGGCCTGGCGCAATGCCTGAGCAGTGCCCCAGCCCTGCCAAAGCTCGGAAGAACGTGCTGGTCAGGGCCGGTACAGCCAGCCGTCTTGAAAACCGTTGGGCGGGTCACCACCCGTCTCGTGGGTTCGAATCCCACGCCCTCCGCGAAGTACGACTATGCCGCCGGTACAGGAGTCGTCAACGCTTGGGCGCTGTTGTCCACAGGCGTGAGGATGTCGACGGCGCGAGTGAGAGGTGGCTGTCCGACGCGTCAGTCGGTACTTGAGAGAGGAGGCCATCGGCTCCCTGGGCGGTTGCCTGACCGACCGTACGTTTCGCGTGCGACTTGAAACGGCTGTGGCCTGGCGCTGTAGCGGGCTTGTGCTGGGAGTGTCTCGACATGTCGACGCGAGCGGTATGCCCGGCCCGCCGCTCCGCCCTGACGGCGTCTGTTCTCCGGCTGGACGTCGGCGGGCTGGGGCGGGGGTGATCGGGGCGTGATGGCTCGCGTCGTCGGTCACGCGATCCTGCGGGCTGGCCAAGCGTGACTTCGGCGTATGCGCGCGCGGCCCTCGCGGCGTGCGCATCACCCGCGGCGCGGCGCGGCTCGGTGACCGGGGCTGAGCGACCTGTCTCTTTGTGCAGTACCCGGGATGCGCACGGCGATGACCAGTGGGTGTCAGCCGAGCCCACGGCGCAGCAGTCCGGTGATGGTCGCGGCCGCGCCCTGTGGTGTCAGCGTGCCTTGCGCCAGCCGGGCCCGGGTGGCGTCGACCAGCCCGAGGACGAGCTGGGCGTGGAGGGCGACGTCGAGATCGCCACGGAGCATGTCTCGCTGCGTCGCCTCGGCGAGCATGTCGCGCACCTCGGCCTCGAACTTCTCCACGTGGGCGGCGATGACGTCGCCAAGGACCGAGCTGTGCTGGCGCGCATCCAGCCGGCCGATGCTGAAGGCGTACTCGGAGCCGGCGAAGTACTCGCACTGCACCAGGACGTAGGCCTCGAGCCGGGCCAGCGGGTCCTCGTGCTCGCTCAGCCGCTCGGCCATAACCACCTGGACCCGGTCGACCTCGTCCGCCAGCCACGCTGCGAGCACCTGCTCGACGTCGGAGAAGTGGCTGTAGAGGGTCGGTCGGGAGATCTGCGACCGCTCCGCAAGCTCGGACATCGTCGTTGCGGACATGCCCCGCTCCGCCACCAGCTGGAGGGCGGCATGCACGATCCGTTCCCGGACGAGGCTTCGGTGCGCCTCGCGGGCCCCCAACCAACCCTCCGGCATGTCTACTCCTGCTTTACAGGTCGTCGGATCACCGACACTGTGTAAGAGTACGTCAGTCGTCGGCGCAGCCCGACGGTGCCGGGTCCGCCGACACACACTAGGAGCCCTCATGCCCGCTGTCGCCTACGGCCCGGCGTGAACCGGCTCAGCGACCTGGTCCTCGGCCATCGCCGACTGGTCTGCCTGCTGTGGCTGCTGGTCATGGTCGCGGCGGTGCCCGCCGCTGCGGTGACCACCGGACGGCTTTCCTTCGATTTCTCCCTCCCGGGTCAGGCTGGGTACGAGACCAGCGAAGAGATCCTGGACACCTACGGCAACGGTGGCTCCACGGCTCCGCTGCTCGTCGTGGTCACCGTGCCGCCCGGTGAGACCGTGGACGAGCGGGAGCCTGACGTCGCCGGTGTGTTCGAGGCCGTCCGCGAGGAGCTGCCCGGTACCCGCGTCGTGGACTACACGCAGACCCGTGACGCCGTTCTGCTCACCGATGACGGTCGCAGCACGGTCGGGTTGGTGTTCGTCCCGGCACCGACGGGTTTCGGCCCCGGAGCGGCGGTGGAGCTGACGCCGCTGCTGCCCGCGCAGGCCGAGGCGTCGGGGTTGCAAGTCGAGCTCACCGGCTACGACCTGCTCGCGGAGGGTGGGCAGGCCGAAGAGCCTGAGGTCCTGGTGGAGACGTTGGTGGCCGCGTTGGGGGCGCTGGTGGTGCTGGCCTTCGTGTTCGCCTCGTTCCTGGCGCTGGTACCGCTGCTGGTCGCCGCGGTGTCCATCCTCACCACGTTCCTGGCCGTGCTCGGCCTCACCGTCGTCACCGACGTCAGCTTCATCGTGCAGTTCCTGATCAGCCTGATCGGTTTGGGCGTCGCCATCGACTACTCGCTGCTGCTGGTCACCCGGTGGCGGGAGGAACGGGCTGCCGGGCAGGATAACGACGCCGCGGTGCGGGAGGCGATGCGCACCGCGGGCGGCGCCGTCGTCGCCTCCGGCGTGACCGTCGCGGTGTCGCTGCTGGCGCTGGTGGTGCTGCCGGCGCCGTTCCTGCGCTCCATCGGTTACGGGGGTCTGCTGATCCCCCTGATCTCCACGCTGGTCACCTTGACCCTGCTGCCTGCGCTGTTGGCCTGGGTGGGCCCGCGGGTGGACTGGCCGCGCCTGCGGACCGAGAGCAGCATCTCCCGACCGTGGGCGGCGTGGTCTCGGGGGGTCGTGCGATTCCGCTGGCCCGTGGCCGTGGGCACCCTTGCGGCGCTGGCGGCCCTCGCCGCACCGCTCGCAGTCATTGAGATCGGCAACGCGCGCAGCGAGTCACTGGCCAGCGGCGGCCCGGCGCACGACGCCCTACAGACCCTCAAGCAGGGCGGCGTCGGCACAGGGATCCTCACACCCATCGAGGTTCTCATCGACGGCGAGGACCCTGCCGCGGTCGTCGCGGCCCTCGGCGGTGTCCCCGGCGTCGGGGCGGTGCTGGCACCGGGCGGACCGGACTTCTCGCGAGACGGCACGACACTCCTCGACGTCGTGCCGGAGCAGGAGACGGTGAGCAGCTCCAGCGTGGAGGTCGTGGACCGGGTGAGGGAGGCCGTCGACGGTCTCGGCGTCATCGGCGTGAGCGGGCCGGGCGCAGTCATCACCGACTACACCGGCGGCATCTACGGCAGCTTCCCGCTCGTCCTCACGGTCATCGTCGTCGCCACGTTCCTGCTGCTGGCCCGGACGTTCCGGTCAGTGCTGCTGCCACTGAAGGCGATCGTGCTCAACCTGCTCTCCGTCGCGGCGACCTACGGGGCGACGGTGCTGATCTGGCAGGAGGGCTACGGCTCGGAACTGCTCTTCGGCGTCGCCTCCACCGGCGCCATCACCTTCTGGCTGCCGATCATCATCTTCGCGTTCCTGTTCGGGCTCTCCATGGACTACGAGGTGTTCATCCTGTCCCGGATGCGCGAGGAATACGACGCGACGGGATCCACCGACGGCGCCGTCGTGGAAGGCCTCGGGCGCACCGGTCGGCTCGTGACCTCCGCGGCACTAATCCTGTTCCTGGCCTTCGTCGCGCTGGCGTCCGCGCCGCTGACCGACATCAAGGTGCTGGGCACCGCCCTCGGGATCGGCATCCTGCTGGACGCCACCATCGTGCGGGCGCTGCTCGTGCCGGCGCTGGTGTCGCTGTTCGGACGCTGGAACTGGTGGCTGCCGGTATGGCTCGCCCGCCTGCTCCGGGTCGAGCCGTCCCCCGCCACGGCGACTCCCTGACGGGGCGCGTGGCTGGACTCACCGCCCATGAGTGAATGATCAGCCTGCGGGTCGGTGCATCGACGACGTGCGCCAGCGGCGGTCGATCCAAGCGGACAGCACCTCGATCTGGTCGGCGTCAGTGCCAGGACGTCCTGCAGCCAGGTCTGCACCTGCGACACCTTGCGATCCCCCAGGCCTGCAGGACGTCGGCCTCCCTCGGCTGCACGAGCCCTTGCACGCTGCTTTACACCATGTAAAGGTTAGGCCATGACGATCCGCCCAGACCATGCCACCCCCATAGACGGACGAGCGGACCAAACAGCGTCCGACGGCCCCGCCGAGCACGACAGGCATGACAGGCACGACCTGCCGGCGTCCCGGCTTCGCCGTCTGCGGGTCTGGAACGTGGCCCTGACGGTGCTGCACGCGGCCCAGGCCGTCGCCGTGCTCGTCATCGCCAGCGACTTCGCCATCGACCTGACCACCGCCTACCCCGCCGGCCCACCGGGTGCGGAGGTGCCCCAGGCCGAGCCGGCTTTCGAGGTTCAGATCGGTGCGGCCATCGCCGTCTTCCTCGCGCTTGCGGCGCTGGACCACCTGCTGACCGGGGTGGTGCTGCGCCGCCGCTACGAACGGGGCCTGGCACGGGGCGTCAACCCGTTCCGGTGGCTGGAGTACAGCCTGAGCTCGACCATCATGGTCGTCCTGGTCGTCCTGGTCGTCCTGGTCGGGCTGTACGCGGGCATCAATCAGGTGAGCGCGGTCATCGCGATCATCGGCGCCAACGTGGCGATGATCCTGTTCGGCTGGGTCCAGGAACGCACCAACCCCCCCGGGCGCCGACCCGCCGACCTGGCGCCGTTCTGGTTCGGTTGTGTGGCCGGCGCGGCTCCGTGGGTGGCGATCACCGTGAACCTGGTCGGCTCCGACGACGTCCCGACGTTCGTCTACGTCATCTTTTTCTCGCTGTTCGCGTTCTTCATGAGCTTCGCGGTCAACCAGTGGCTGCAGTACCGCCAGATCGGCCCGTGGCGTGACTACGGCTTCGGGGAGTCGGTCTACCTGGTGCTCAGCCTGGCAGCGAAGTCCGCGCTGGCCTGGCAGATCGTCGCCGGGTCCCTGGCCTGATGCGCTCATCCTTCCCGCGCTCGTCCTGACCGGAGGTCCACGACGTGGTGCAGCGAGTCGTTGACGGGGTCGTCCTCGTCACCGGAGGCAGCTCGGGCATCGGGGCGGGTATCGCCGAGCGTCTTCACGCGCGGGGGGCCCGCGTCATCATCTGCGGCCGGGACCGGGCCCGGCTGGAGTCGGTGGCGGCCCGACATCCCGGGATGTCGGTGGTCGTGATGGACGTGGCCGACCCGGACTCCATCACCCGCGGGCTGGCCGACGTGGCCGCGCAGACCCCGCACCTGACCACCTTGGTCAACAACGCGGGGATCCAGCGGCTGCTGGACTTCGCCGCCGCCGAGCCGCCCGGACCCGCCGACATCACCCCCGAGATCGCCACCAACTTCGCCGGGCTCGTCCACGTCACCGCGGCGGCACTGCCGCTGCTGCGTCAGGCCCCTCGCGCGCGTGTGGTCCACGTCGGCTCGGGTCTCGGGTTCGTGCCCTACGCGAAGGCGCCCGTCTACTGCGCGACGAAGGCCGCGGTCCACTCCTTCACCGTGAGCCTGCGAGGGCAGCTGGCCGGCTCGACCGTCCAGGTCGTGGAGATCATCCCCCCGGTCGTCGACACGCCGTTGCACCGCGACATGCCGGCAGCGTCCCCCATGGCCATGGGGTTGGAACGCTTCCTCGACCGGGCCGTGCGGGGCCTGGACGCAGGGAAGGACGAGATCCCGATCGGGCTCGGCCGGGTCTCGCAGATCGGGGCGCGGGTGGCCCCCAAGCGCCTGTTTTCGCTGATCAACCGTGACGACTGAACCACGGCAGCGACCGTGGGCCGTCCCTTGTAGGGATTCTGGAGCAGGCGTGTAGTTCTGCTGCGACTCTGACGTGCATCACCTCGTTCAGGTAGACCGGCGACGAGGCTCGGAAGATGGAGGTGACCGCCGTGCAGGGATCGGTACCCTCGACGCGCGAGGACTCCTGCGACGTCGTGGTGCAGCGGGTCGGTACCCAGGTCGTTGTCCGCCTGTACGGGGTGGTGGACGACCGCGCGGCGCCCCGCCTGGCCCGGGCCCTGCAGGACGTCGAGTCGATGGTGCTGAGCCGGGTGGTCGTGGACCTGGACGAGGTAGACGCAATCGAGGGCGCCGGGCTGGACTTCATCGTCGGTCTGCACCGCCGCTGGAAGGTCCGCCTGCTCAACACCCCGAACCAGCTACGCGGCCGGATTCCCCGGATGGTCAACGCCCGCCAGGTCGACCAGTGAGACACGGGCCTGCCGCCGTGCCTGAGCAGTGCCCCAGCCGTACCAGCACTGGCAGGAAACTGCTGGTCAGGCCCGGTATACCTGGCGGTCTTGAAAACCGTTGGGCGGGTCACCACCCGTCTCGTGGGTTCGAATCCCACGCCCTCCGCTGAGAAGAACTATGCCGCCCCGCCTTGGAGTCGTCAACGCGCCGGGCGCCGTTATCCACAGGTGGGTGCGAGGATGTGTCGTGCTTGGCGGTGGGGCGCGAGCGTCCGTGCGGACTCGAGCGCAGCCGATGCGGAGCTCGGTTGGTGCGGCAGCAGCCAAGAGTCGTTCGGTCGGCCGGGTTACTTCCGACGATGGTGTCCCGGATAGCCCCCGATTACCGGGCTTTCTGGCGGGCGGGTCCTGCGGGACATCCGGTCTGGGCCGCTGGGGCATCGGCGTGGGGCAGCAGCGGTTGGCGCAGGTGGTGTCCCGGTGGAGGTTCGGCTCATGACACGGAGGCGGTGTCACCAGCCGGGGATGACGTTGAGCCCGTGCTGGGTCGCTGGACCGTTAGGGTCGTTGCGTGGCTTCGGTCGTGAGCGCCTTCGTCGGTGGTGCCGAGGGACCGTGGCGCGTCGA
>JAABUN010003526.1_pt1 | contig 23951 bp, 24 predicted proteins | sample 5559311 | NCBI WGS metagenome assembly JAABUN01 (sample SAMN10711877, study PRJNA513370) | rock metagenome | isolation source: Antarctica rocks | place: Antarctica: Victoria Land, Siegfried Peak sud
GCTGCTGCCGCTCGTACCGCTTGCAGCCCGTGGTCCGGCGAGCGCAGGAGTCTGCGGACTTTTCGTCGTCTCCTGCTGGTCCACGACGCAACTCTTCCCCACCCACTACGAGGATCTACTCGCGCTTCAATCGCCGGGACCTGAGTATCTAGTGTTCCGCAACATCATCCTGCTAGCACTGTGGCTGCTTCTACTGTTGCTGCCGATGGCGCGACCAAAGGATGTTTCGTGAGCCATAGGAATCGCTTGTTTTTGTTGTTCCTGCTGCCGGGATTGTTCTTCTTGCTTGGGTTTACGCCGGGAAAGCAGACCAGCGAGCAGGAGGCTGTCGAGACGGCCCGGTACGTGCCTCAGGTGGACAAGTTGCTCTCCAAACCTACGGTGGATGTTTCGGCTAGTTACAGTCCTGATCTCGACTTGTGGAGGATCTCGCTCAAGGAGCAAGTCTCCGGCAGCACCGTCGCCCGGATGGTGGTCAAAGACGATTCCGGTCGGGTCACGAGCGTGGAGACCTCTCCGAACGCCAATGGGATCGAATATCCGAAGCTTTCGGAGGCCGATGCGATCAAGCTAGCCACCGCGGACGAGCGAGTTCGGGATCGGCTCTCCCAACACAACGGCTACTCGACCGATGCCGAATACAAGGATGAAGCGTGGACGGTCCATTATCGCGTGGATGAGGAGGGTGCGGCGGGCGGCATCCCCAACGACAACGGGACCAAAGAGATTGCGCGAGTCGAGGTGGACGACGAGAGTTGGGAGCTTGGGTATGTCCATGTCGGGGATCAAGTCGGCTGGCAGATGGCTCGTGGCGAATCCGGCGCATATGGCAAACAAGCCAACTACTTCTACGTCTGGCTGCCACTGGCATTGATATTCTTTCTGGCGTTCGTTCGGACGGACAAGCTGTACTCGTTGCGGAACCTGGATCTACTCGTGTTGCTCGTGTTTTTGGTGTCGCATGGTTTCTTTCGAGCGGGAGAATCCTATGCGGCGGTCTTGTTGTGGTATCCGCCTTTGATCTACCTTCTAGTCCGAACCCTTTTGATGGGATTCGGCATTGGGGAGCGCGTCGAAAAGACAAGCAACTTCCCTACGTGGCTTCTCTTCGTTCTAGGAATTCTCGCGTCGGCGCTCGTGATCGGGCTGAACCTCGACGCTCGTGTGATTGACGTAGGCTACGCGGGCGTTGTCGGAGCCGACCGGATAATCGACGGGACTGTCCCCTATGGCAACTTCCCTGACGACGTTGGAACCGGCGACACCTACGGGCCGTTGAACTACCTGATCTACGTTCCCTTCGTCCTGATCTTCGGCTTCTCGGGCGAATGGGGATACCTTCCAGCAGCTCACGGTGCCACGATCCTGGCCTTCCTTACTGGATGCGTGGCGATGCTCCTGGCTGGTTGGCGGTTCTCCGGGCCACGTGGCGGAGCGGCGATGTTCTTCGCCTGGTCGGTATTTCCGTACACGATCTACTCGACAAACAACAACACCAACGATGTGATCGTCGCCGCCATAGCCGCCATCGGCCTCGCCGCCGCAGCCTCGCCCATAGGACGCGGCGCGGTCATAGCAGCCGGATTCGCGACGAAGCTCTACCCATTGGTTCTCGGACCTCTCTGGCTGCTCCACGAAGGCCGTCGCAGGGCTCCAATTATCGACTTCTTCCTCGGGGGCGCTGCGATACTGTTGTTGTCGTTCTGGGTCTTGGCACTCAACGGGACGCCTCTGGAGAGCGCGAAACTCTTCTACGACAAATCCATCACGTTTCAGGGCGACCGCGAGACTCCTTGGACGATCTACACGCAACTTCCCTGGACGAAAGTCTTTCAGTTGCCGTTGCAGATCCTGCTCTTCTTCGTCGCCGTCTCAGTCGCCCTCATACCCCAACGCCGAACCGTCCGACGACTGGCGGCATTCTCCGCAGCGCTCGTCATAGGCTTCCAACTCACCGTCAACTACTGGTTCTACCCCTACGTCACGTGGTTCGAACCGTTCGTCTTCCTCGCTCTCCTAACCGCCACAAACGAGAAAACCGCCCTCGACGGCGACGACCAACGAACCACCAACGACGGCCCGCTAGCCACTATCGGGAGTCGAATACTCGGACGCTGGCTAAAACGGGATTAACCAATTTAGCTGTCCTTGGATCGACCGTCACGCTCCTCACGCCAGCGGTCCAGGCGGGCTTTTATCCTCGACTCAATGCCCCGATCCTTCGGATCATAGTAAATACGCCCTTTTAGAGTGTCGGGCAAATAATGACCGTTCATTCCCTCGGGTGCATCGTCGTGGGCGTAACGGTAGCCAACACCATAACCCTCGCTCTGCATGAGTTCGGTGCGGGAGTTGCGTAGGAACAGTGGAACTTCGGTAGCGACACCTTTACGCACGTCGTCGATGGCCGCGTTTATTCCGCTGTAGGCAGCGTTCGATTTCGGCGCGGAAGCCAGGTAAGTCGTGGCTTGAGCCAGAGGGATGCGGCCTTCGGGCATCCCGATCAACTTGACGGACTCGGCGGCTGCTATCGCCAAAGGTAGGCCGTTCGGGTCCGCGTTTCCGATGTCTTCTGAGGCCACAATGACTAATCGCCGGGCTACGAAGACGGGGTCCTCGCCCGCTTCCAACATACGGGCCAGATAGTGCAGAGCCGCGTCCGGGTCGCCGCCGCGCACGCTCTTGATGAACGCGCTGATAACGTCATAGTGCTCCTCGCGTCCGTAGCGGAGAGTTCTCTGCCCCACCGCCCGTTCTACGTCTGCGGTCTTGACGTTCTTGGTGCCAGCCGCCGCGACCTCCAGCGTGTTCAGAAGCCTCCGACCATCGCCGCCTGCCAGCACGATCAAATACTCCCGCGCCTCATCGTCGACCGACACACCAAGCTCCGCCAGACCCCGATCCAGGAGCACCCCCAAATGCTCCTCCGAGATCTGGCGCAGCCGCAACACCCGCGACCGCGAGAGCAGCGGCGCCGTCACCTCGAACGACGGGTTCTCCGTAGTCGCCCCAATAAAATCCACGAGCCCCTCTTCGAGCGCGGGCAGTAGTGCGTCCTGCTGGGCCTTGTTGAACCGATGAACCTCATCCACGAAGAGCAGCGTCCCACGTCCCTCGAATTTCAGGCGTTCGCGGGCACCGTCCAGAGCACCGCGCAAGTCCTTCACGCCGCTCGTAACCGCACTCAAGGGGACAAACTCCTCCCTCACGGTACTCGCCAGCACCCGCGCCAAAGTCGTCTTTCCAGTTCCAGGCGGCCCCCAGAAGACCAGAGAACCAACCCGACCCCGATCCACAACCGACCGTAGCGGGCCATCATCGCCCGTGAGATGGTCTTGACCAGCTACGTCATCCAACGCTTTGGGGCGCAGGCGTTCGGCTAGAGGGGCGCGGCGGGCGAGATTGTCGTCACCGGTCGAGTCAAAGAGATCCACGCGGTTAGTATACTGGCGGTTCAGGGAGAGTTTGGCGAGGGATTGATGCAAGAAGCAAGAGCTGTGATCGAGAAATTTGCAATCCGAATCTCGGAGCGTTTAGTGAGCATCGAAGGCGTTGAAGCTGTGACTCTCGGCGGTTCCTGGGCGCGCGGCGAAGCCCACCCGGACTCGGACGTGGACTTCGGCATCTACTATCGCCCGGAGAGTCCACCAAATGTCGAAGAGTTGTGGATGCTGGCTCAGGAACTTGATGATCGTGGTTCCGAGGCGACGCTGACAGACTTCGGTGATTGGGGACCCTGGATCAACGGCGGCGGCTGGCTCACTATAGAAGGCCGCAAAGTGGATTGGCTGTATCGTAACCTGGATTTAGTAGAGCGAAAGGCACATGAATGCCGCAATGGAGATACATCGGCTCACTACCAGCCCGGACACCCGCAAGGCTTCCACACGCACTTCTATCTAGGTGAGATTCACTACGGCCAGCCGCTCCAAGATCCACACGAGACTCTACGATCCCTAAAGCTCCTAGCGAATCCTTACCCTCCTCGACTCAAGCAGGCACTCGTACACAACCAACTCTGGGAGGCTCGCTTCGCCCTGGATACCTGCAATAAGTCAGCCTCCTGGAGCGATGTTTTCTATGTCACCGGTTGTCTGTTTCGGTGTGCGGCCTGTCTGGCGCAAGCACTTTTCGCCCTCAACGAACGGTACATCGTCAACGAGAAAGGTTCCGTTGAAGCTGCGGATTCGCTCCCGATGGGACCGCCGGATTTTAATAAGATCATTACCTCGGTGCTCGCCGCTCCCGGTGAGAATTCGGATGAGCTACACGAGAGTATTCGAAGGTTCGAAGTCCTTCTCAAATCTGTGGAGAGACTGTGTAGAGATTAGTCTGCGGCGTGATGGTCATCGTGTTCGCGGCGTTGGCGGTCCATGCGGCGGGCGGCTTCCAGAACATCCTGGGGGTATAGGGAGCGGAGGGCATTGGTTTCCAGGACTTGATCCACGCTGTGCTCCGGGATCATCATCCACTCCGCCGCGTGCGGAACGGGCAACGGCTTATTGAAGACCCGATATAAGAGCCACACGATCCAACGCCCCGGACGCGATCCGGACAAAAACCTCAACCGAATTCCTCTCTCGAACCATATACCGTCAGCCCCATTCTAACGTACGAAACATCCAACTCCGTCATCCGAGGTTCAAAGCGAGAAGTACCAGTTGGCGAAGCTAATAAAACCAATAAAGAAGGTCATCGCAAAGACTATGGAATAACTGTCTCGTCGTCCACTCGCCGTACTCGCTCTCCTCGATTGGATTCTTGCGCCACTCCGTCCACATTATTATCCCGGAACATGCATCCATGACTCCGAGAAGTAGAGTGTAAATAAAACTCGAAGTCACAGCACCAAATGCCCGGTCGACAGCGGTACCATCCCATGCATTCAGTGTCAACCAAACTGCAGTGATCCCTGCGGTCATCCAGAAAACGATCAATAGTATCTTGACCGACTTGTCCAAACATCTCCCTTACGCACCCGCTGCTAAACTCCTATCCACATTGTATTTGCGGTGGGCTCCCGACTCAAAATGCCAATGCCAAGCCAGTAGAACGTATGCTTTGGTGGGAGATATTAGGAGAGGAGATCTAGATGTATCTGGAAGGTAAAGTCGCGATCATTACTGGTTCCGGCAGCGGAATAGGTCGGGCTTCGGCTATAAAGTTCGCTCGGGAGGGCGCGAAGGTCGTTATCGCCGAGTACAACGAAGAAACTGGCCGCGAAACTCAGAACCTGATACGCGAGGCTGACGGTGAGGCGTTGTTCGTTCAGACCAACGTAGCTAAGTTTGAGGAGGTCGAGGCTGTTGTCGAGCGGACCGTGGAGGAGTATGGCGGTCTGGACATTATGTTCAACAACGCGGGGATTGGTGTGAATAAGCCTTTGTTGGAGCAAACGCCAGACGATTTCGACATCGTGGTGCGCGTCAATCAGCATGGGGTTTTCTACGGGATTCTCGCGGCTGGGCGGAAGATGGCGGCGTTGGAGACGTCGGGCGTTATTATCAACACGGCATCGGTCTATGCGTATCTGGCTTCTCCTGGTGTTATCGGGTACCACGCCTCTAAGGGCGCGGTGAAGATGATGACTCAGTCGGCGGCCCTGGAGCTGGCGCAGTTCGGGATACGGGTCATCGCTATAGCACCGGGTGCGGTTGATACTCCCATTATCCAGGGCTACAAGGATATGGGACTCGAAGAGCACATCGCCAAAGCTCAGATGCGGCGCAGGATCATCACTCCCGAGCAGATCGCCAACGCGGTCGCCCTTCTCGCCTCGGACGACGCTGACGTTATAAACGGCTCCGTCGTGATGACCGACGACGGTAACGCAGAGTTCAAGTAGCCGATACAATAACTTCCGTGCAATACATGAACGGAAACTTCGAGGACTTGGTAGATCGAGCTCTGGACGGCCTGCCGCCGGATATCGCCTCGCTCCTGGACAACGTTGCGGTGATCGTCGAAGAGAAGCCCGACCCGGAGACCCTTCGACACTACGGCGAGACCACGATGTACGGGTTATATGAGGGTGTGCCGCTAACCGAGCGGGGATATGGATACGCCGGCACACTTCCGGATAGGATCACGATCTTCCAGGCACCGCTCGAAGAGGATTTCCCGCCACACCAGATGGAAGAGCAGGTCCGGGTCACTGTGATTCACGAGATAGCGCACCACTTCGGCTTCGACGAGCGACGCATAGCGGAGTTGGGCTGGGGATGAGCAAGAACGACGAAGGCGCGGTCACGATACAAACCCACGTCGAAGCCCCGGCAACCAGCGTAGCCGCTTTTATTGGGGACTTCCGAAACGCAAAGAAATGGATGGTCGGCGTGGAGAGCGTCACCAAGCTGGCCGAGGAGGACTACAAACTCACACTCGACAGCCCCGTCGGGAAGCTCGAACCGGAGGTAAGGATGCTTGAGCACACCGAAACCGAGATCCGCTGGAAGTACACATCCACCATCGAGGGCGGCGGACAAGTCGAAGTTGTCCCAACCGGCCAAAGGAGTTGCACCATCACCTATACCGGCGAATTTACCCTAAAACAACGCCTACTAGGCAGACTAGCTCGCGCCGCCGGGATGAACCACTTCGCTCGCAAGAACGGCGAGCGCTCCCTGGAACGCCTAAAGCACCTGATGGAAGCCCGGCGATACGCATGAGCTTCGGACCGTTGGAGATCGGGATACTCCTCTTCGTCATCTTCATTATCCTCGGCCCCAAACGCATCACCGCCGTCTTCCAATCCCTAACCCGCGGCATCAAAGACTTCACCACCGAATTCGGTCAGGACAAAAACAAAGACGACAAAATGCTCGGCGGCGGAGACGATGAGGACGAAGACCCGAACAAAAACCGGTAATCGGAGAGTCGGATCACAGGCCAAGCAACACTCTTCCGCCGGGTCCGATGCGAGCGTTGGGTGGTTGGCGGTCGACGCCAGAGAGGTCTTCTCCCGCGCTTTTCAGGAAGACGCGAGGTTCTTCTACGGATAGGCCGGGGTTTGCGGCGTAGGTCTGCCAGGTTATGCCTTGCCAGGTGAATCCGAGTATGGCGGCGGGCTCTTCCCCTTCGTCAAGTTCGACGTGGACTTCAGGTTGGCCGAGGGTTCGGGAGAGCGAGTTGACCTGGCGGATCTGGCTGGATCCGTTAAAAAGATCAATACCAGCCCGTAAGCGGTTGGCGGGTTCGGCCAGACGACGGCGCAAGTCGTGCTCTGCTTTGAGTTCCTCGTTCAGGGCCGCTATCGCATCGCGCAATTCGGCGGCCACGCTCTCGCGGTCCTCCAGGTCGCGCTCCAGACCCTCCACCCGCCGAAGGGCATCCTCCAGGGCTTGATCCTTGCGCGTCACAATATCCGAAGCGTCGACGGAGAACGCATCCAACTCCTCATCGCGCTGCTCCAACAGTTCCCCCCGACGCGACACCTCTTCGTTGAGACGTTCGATCTCTCGCTCCATCCGCTGTATCTGACGCTCCGAACCCTCACGCTTCCGGCGACGACCGTAACTCTCCTCTTCGAGCGTGCGGATGCGCTCCTTGAGCCTGGCGCGTTCGCTTTCGAGGTCCGCCATCCGGCGAGTGGCGGCCTCCTCACGAGCGCGAGCCTCATCCACTGCGAGCTTGGATGTGGAGATCTCATCGTACAACTCCCGGATGTGGTTCTCCTTGATCCGGACCCGACCACGAAGCTCGTACTCATCCCGATCCTCTAACGGAACCTCCACGGTATCCAACTCTTCCGGGAACTCGGTCTCCGACGCAGTTTTATCGACTGACTGCTCGTCGACAACTACTTCGGGCTCCTCTTCGACGCGCTCGGTGTCTTCCGCGCCGTTCGTCTCAGGCTCCCGCGCCTCCCCTTCCGGGTCTCGCCGATCCGGGCCCTCCAAAACCTATCCCTCCTCTTCGCTCTTTGGTTCCGGTTTCTTCAAGGACTTGCCAGCCTCCCGCGCTGCCCGACGCTCGGCCTTGATCCTCTCCCGTTCCTCCCGCGACATCTTCTTTGGCGCCCCGCCCTCGGTCGGTTCGCTTTCTGTCGGCGCGCTCTCCGCAGCGGGCTCGGTTGTCGTCTCGGCTTCCGGAGCAGGCTCTTGAGGTTTCTTTAGTGTTTCGCCAGCTTCTCGGGCGACTCGTCGTTCGGCCTTGATCTTCTCTCGTTCCTCACGGGATATCTTTTTCGGGGCGGCTTCGCTGGCTGGCGGAGTGGCTTCGGTCTCTGCTTGATCTTCGACTTTCTCGGTGTCCGGTGGTTTCTTGAGCGATTGTCCGGCTTCACGGGCGGCTCGGCGCTCAGCTTTGATCTTCTCTCGCTCCTCAGCCGTCAACTTCTTGGGCGGAGCCGCTTCGGGAATGTCTCCGTCGGTCTTGGCATCGCTGATCTTGAGCGATTGCCCGGCTTCGCGAGCTGCACGGCGTTCGGCCTTGATCTTCTCGCGATCCTCTGCCGTGAGCTTCTTGGGTGCGGTTTCATCACCCTTTGTCGCTTCCTCGGCGTCTGGCTTCTCTTCCGGCTCTTCGGGAGCTTTGGGGAGACCGGTGATCCCCGTGGTCTTGGCGAGAAGCTCCGAGGGTTCGGGCCTCTCATCCGTCCAGGCGTGAACGATATCGTGGTCCATCCCCACAATAAACACAGCCGGACGCGAATACTCACCAAGCTCTTTGTTCTTCTCGTAGAGCCCCCACTCCCGACTCGTCACCCGCACGTAATCGTAGAGTACGTAAGACTTGATGCCCGATTCACGCAGCAGCGTCCGGGCTTCGTCAGGCTCCGCGATACCGACGCCCACGATGGAAGCTGCAGCCAGATTGACCTCGTCCTCCACCGCCGCTAGAGCCTTGAAATACTCGACATCGTCCTCGTTGTTGGGACGATAAAAGACCACGATCACCGGCCCTCGAACCGTCCTCATGCTCAACACGAGCTTCCCACCCTGTGCGGACGGCAGGTTGAATCCCGGAGCCTGTTCTCCTACCTCCGGCACCGGCGTGGCTTTCTGGCGCGTGAACATCTTCCTCCTCGACTCCTATTGATATACCTGAGCGAATACTACAGCCTAAACTCTCCTTTGGCCCGTCCGCAACCCTAACCCTGTTATCCTGCATCCATGAAACTTCTAATGACCCACGGATACATGTTCTCAGGCTCTGGCAGCAACGTCTACGTGCAAAACCTCTGCCGCGCCCTCGTCAAAGAAGGCCACGAGATCCACCTTCTCTGCCAGGAATCAGCCCCTCTAAACTACGACTTCGTGGACGAGCACTCCACTGCAACCGGCACAGAAATCAAGAGTCTTAGGGAACAAGATACTCCCTATTCCGGCCATTGCTCCGTCTACAACCCCGAGATAGGCGACCTCCTGCCCGTCTACGTCTACGATGACTACCCGAATTGGCGCGTGAAAACCTTCCTGGACCTGACAGACGATGAGTTCGAGAATTACATAAAAGCCAACGCCGCCGCAGTGCGCCACGTTCTCGAAAAAACCGGTGCGGCAGCCGTCGTCACAAACCACTCCGTACCCGGCCCACTCATCGCCCGCTACGCCCTCGAAGATACTGAAGTTCCGTATACGAGCATAGTCCACGGGAGTTGTCTTCAGTACGTCTCACGTCGCAGTGAGATCTACATGAACCACACTCGGGATGGGCTAGAAGGCGCTCGTCGAATCGTCGCCCTCAGCACCCACAGCGTCGGGACCATCGCCGAAGACTTCCCCGATATGAAGGATAAGACCCTGGATCTCCCCGGCGGCGTGGACACCGACCTCTTCAACCCCAGGGCCAGCGACCTCCCTGCGATTTCCAAACTAAACGGTGGTCCCGGACGCGGTCCAAAGCAGTCAGCGGCCTTACAAACCGCGCTAGACAATAGTTCCGACGCGGACCTCGCAGCGGCTTTGAGTCAAATATCTAGCTCCTACGACGCACGCAAGCACGACGCGGACGCTGGCGAACGTCTGTGGAAGCTGATGAACGGTGACGCGCCTGTCGTGATCTACGTCGGCAAGCTCATCCACTCAAAAGGCGTTCACTCCCTGATCTCCGCTTTCGCCCGCATCCACCGCGAGACGAATGCCCGGCTCCTGATCGTGGGTTACGGAACCTTCCGCGAAGGTCTCCAAGCTCTCACCCAAGCCCTTAGCAATGGCGACAAGCAGCTTCTAAAAGTTCTGGCTGATTCCGGGCGTCTCTTCGAGGGAGGGCCGGCGAGTCCGATGGAGCATTTCGAGTTATCGGAGGACTGGATCCCTCAAGCTTCCGGTCTGGGAGCCGCAGTTGAGTTTATCGGACCGCTGTATCATGCGGAGTTATCCAAGCTGTTGCCGATGGCCGAGGTAGCGGTGGTGCCGTCCATCTTCCCGGAGACTTTCGGCCTTGTAGCGGCTGAGTTTGCCGCGAGCGGGGTAGTTCCGTTCGTCGCGGATCACTCCGGGCTTCGCGAAGCCGGTCGCTACGTGGGCGAAGGTCTACCGTTCGAGACCCGCGTTGGCCTGGACGGGTTCGAGGAGAACCTGTCCCGGTCGCTATTCGAGTATTTGGCCTTGCCGGAAGCCGAGCGTCAGCGTTGCCGCGAGATCGTGCGACGGAACAGCGTGGACCGTCTGAGCTGGACCACGCTAGCGGAAAAAATAGTAGAGACCGCCGGTGGCTGAGCGATTGCAAACGAGCTTTTCAGCACCTCACTTATTTCCAACTAGCTAACACGCTATGCCAGGCCGACTATAGCAGCGTAAAGGTCGACGCGGTTCACGATGCCAACGACTTTGCCATCGTCGGTTATCACGACGCTGGATACACCATCGTGGACCATACGGTGCGCCACGGCCAGTTCGCTCATGCTGATCTCCACACTGGATACCTCTTCGGTCATGATCTCACCGACCGTCTTGTCCGCCGCGTCGGTTAAATAGTGGACCCAGGTATCGGCGCTCTCCGGCACGAAGGTTAGATTCTCCATCATCTTTATGTACTTGGGCATGGCGGTTTCGAGTAGCTGACCGTCGGTCACGAATCCCAACAGCATACTGTCCTCGTCGACCACGGCGACACCCGGCACATGATGATCCAACATCACCTTCAGTGCTTCGTGGGCGGGGGTGTCGGGGGTCACGCTATCGGCGGGACGCATGATCTCCTTTATCTCTATATCCTTGCCCGTCTTCCCCTCTTCGCTCACGATATTCTCCTTCCGATAGCCCGGTTCCGGGTACCTAGAGTATATGGCTTCTCGATATCTGTATAATCCCCGGATAGTATGCAGGAAATCTTCGCAGTCGGGCTGTTCGCAGTAGTCCTCGGGCTGATTGCTTTCGAGGTTATAAATCGTACGGTGGCGGCGCTGCTCGGCGCGGCTATCCTCATCTCCAGCGGGATTCTCGAACAAGAAGCGGCCGCAACCGAGTTTATCGATTGGAACACTATCGGCCTTTTGGCGGGCATGATGGTGATAGTGGCAATTCTTGAGAAGACTGGTGTCTTCGAGTACCTCGCGATCCGGAGCGCCCAGTTGGGCAAAGCGCGACCAGGACGCATTCTTATTCTCCTCTCGGTGGTTACCGCTGTTCTCTCGGCGTTTCTGGACAATGTGACGACGGTCATCCTGATGGTTCCCGTGACCTTCCTGATCGCGGACGCCCTAGATGCCTCGCCGATACCGTTTCTTCTGACGCAGGTAATGGCCTCCAACATCGGTGGGGCTTCGACCTTGATCGGGGACCCCCCAAACATCCTGATCGGCTCGGCAGCGGACCTGTCTTTCATTGATTTTGTGATCGCCCTGGCCCCCGTCGTGGCGCTGACCCTGCCCGTGGTCCTCGGCATCCTGTACCTGATGTTCCGCAAGGATCTTTCGAGCTCTCCGGGAGCGGAGGAAACTATCAACGGCCTGGACGCTCGCGGCAGCATCCGGGACACCGTCCTGCTTCGCAAGTCGCTCATCGTGCTGGGACTGGTCATTGTGGCGTTCTTCCTACACGGGCTACTGCACCTTGAGGCTGCGACGATAGCCGTCTTTGGCGCGGCGGCGCTTATGCTGTACGCACGGGCGGACGTCGAGGAGATACTGCGCGAGGTGGAGTGGCCGACGCTTCTCTTCTTTGTGGGTCTTTTCGTTCTCGTGGGTGGCCTAGAAGTAACTGGCTTCGTGGGTGGTATTGCTGAGGCTCTCACCAACTTCGCAGGCGGCACGTCGGTTACAACGGCTATAGTGGTGATCTGGGGTAGTGGAATCGCCTCGGGGATCGTGGACAACATTCCGTTTACGGCGACCATGATCCCGGTGATCCAAGACCTCGCGGAGGCGGAAGGTCTTTCGGAGGCTCAAGTTCGACCGCTTTGGTGGTCGCTGGCTCTCGGGGCGGACTTCGGCGGGAACTTAACGCTTATTGGGGCTTCGGCGAATGTGGTGGTAGCCGGTATGAGCGAGCGGGCGGGACACAAGATCTCGTTCGTCAAGTTCATGCTCTACGGCATCCCCGTAACTATCGCTTCACTAGCCGTAGCGACCGTCTACATCGTGCTTCGCTACTACTAATCCACTCCCTGTATCGACCAAAAGAGATACAATCCCTACCAGGGAACGTATCAGGTTTGAAGGGAGATCGTGGCTCAATTAATTGACAGTTTCGAGCGCAAGATGGACTATTTGCGGATCTCGGTCACCGACCGCTGTAATTTCCGCTGCCAGTACTGCATGCCGGAGGACATAGTCTTCCAGGACAAGAGCCACATCCTAACGCTCGAGGAGATGCTAACCTTCGCCGAAGCGTGTCTGCAACTCGGCGTTACGAAGGTTCGCGTGACCGGTGGCGAACCGCTAGTCCGGCGCGGCGTTGTTTGGTTCGTGAGCCAGCTAAAAGCGCTTGGTTTCGAGGAAGTCACCATGACGACCAACGGCTTTCTGCTGGAGGATAATCTCGAAGGGCTGGTAGAAGCCGGTCTGGACCGCATAAACATCTCTCTGGACACTCTGCAGCCGGAGAAATTCCAGTTCATCACGCGACGCAACCACTTCGAGAAAGTATGGTCCTCGGTGCTGGCTGCGCTCGAAACGCCGCTCTCCCCGGTAAAGCTCAACGCCGTGGCGATGCGTGGAGTCAACGACGATGAGATAGAAGCGATGGCGCGTCTCACCCAGACTTACCCGATGCACGTCCGCTTTATAGAGTTGATGCCGCTAAACGGCGACACCGACGGCTCGCGGTTTCGGTCGCTGTTCGTCTCCGGCAAGGAGATCCTCGACCGGGCCCAGGAGCAACTCGGCGACCTGAAGCCTGTAGAAAAAGAAGATCTCGCCGCTCCCGCCGACGAGTTCAAATTCGACGGAGCACCCGGCACTTTCGGAGTAATAACGCCGGTCTCCGAGCCATTCTGCGCTCGTTGCTCGCGGCTGCGGCTAACGGCGGACGGCAAGATCCACCCGTGCCTTCTGACGGATCTCGACGTGCCGGTGAAAGACGCTATCCGCTCCGACGACCCAATACCCGCCATCCACGAAGTTCTGTGGCGTACCGCCGGACTAAAGCCCGCTGCGGGACTCACGCTCCCAGAGGAGTCCCGCAACCGAACCATGAGCCAGATCGGGGGCTGACGAAAGGCTCGTTTTCTAGGCATCGTTTGCCAGACGTTCCCTAGTAGTCCGGCAAAGGGCCGCCAGCGTCTTTTAGGACGTATTCCTTGAACATTTTTTGGGCGATATCCTGGTTTTGGCTGGCTATATTGGTCTCGAATTTCGGGTCTTCCTGGATATCGAAGAGTCTCAGGGAGCCCCCGTTCTTGTTTACGATCATGGCGTATTCGTTGTCTCTGGAGAGGATGTAGTCTTTGTATCCCAGGGTGAAGTGGTCCCGTTCTTCAGGTCCATCGTCTTCGAACAACCCGTAGAGATTCTCGCCGTTCATCGCATCCGGAGGGGTGAGGCCGAGGGCGGAGAGCACTGTCTGAGGAATGTCGTGGGTGGAGGCGAAGTAGTCGCTGGTCTCTCCGGCTTTTTTGCCTTCGGGGTGACGCATCATGAAGACTATATCGGTGAGTTCGGGATATAGAGCTTGCGGTACTTTGCCCGCGAAACCGTGCTCCCCGAAAGCGTGGCCGTGATCCGAAACGAGCACCAGCATCGTGTTCTCCGAGAGCTTTAGCTCGTGGAACTTATCCAGAAAGCGTCCCAGCCAGCGATCCGACATCGTCAGCATGGCGGAATACATGTCGTGCATCCGCTGAACTTTCTTCTCGCCCAGCAAGAAGGACCGGCCGCTGCTCGAAGACATGAGGTTCGGTCCACCACCTGCGTCACCGTAAAGAGAGATGTACTCCTCCGGTGGATCCCAGGGCTCGTGGGGATCATAAGCGTCGATCATAAGGAAGAAAGGGTCTTCGGAGCCGACAGCGTCCTCCATAAACTCTATGGCTTTGGAGAACACGCGGGGCGCGAACCAATCCTCTTCGCCCTCGCGTCCACGGGTGTTGGCGAAGTGCTGGCGCACTATATCCGTCTCTTCCTGCTTTACCCCGTCACCCTTCAGAACGTCTTCCAACTCTTTTTGATCTATCACGGAGAGCGGCTGATGGAAGTCTCTCTCCTGGCCGCGGATAAAGTCGAATGCCCTGAAGCCCCGGTGCATGTTGTATGACGGTTTGATCTGGTGCGGAACGTCCGAAACGAACATGGTACTGTAGCCTTCGTCGGTGAGGATCTCCGCCAGCGTAGTCCGGTCTTCGCTTATGGGCTGCCACCCGGGCATCTTGAAGATGTCGCTCTTCAAGGGATCCCAGTCTCTGAAAGGCCAGTTTCTTACGCCGGTATGCAGAGACCGCCGGCTTGAGATGGTGGGTATGCATTCCGGGTAAGCACGGTCGAAAGATAGGCTTTCGCCTGCGAGCTTGTCTATATTTGGGGTCTGTATCCAATCGTTGCCATAAGCTCCGATATGGTCCGGTCGAACGCTGTCCATAACGACTAACACGACGTTCATCGCACTCCCTCCTTTCGGGATGTAACTACATCCCAGACCGCCGGTCGAAGCTCCGAGCATCGCCGTTCCGGCAGCCCCGGCCCCCGCGACTTTGATGAAATCTCTGCGAGTTATCTTATGCTTCACCTCGCGCCCCCTGACGCAAACGATTCGACGTGCTTGCGTGACGTATTGTAGAGAAATTATCCGGCGATGCGTATGTATCGGTCAAGAGGTGTCCGATTGGCTATGTCCGCTAGCTGTGGAGTCTTATCAGTCGGGTTCTATCGTGGCGACGAGCCCCTCGTTGCGGAGGCTTTCCTCGTAGAGTTCGGCGAGTTCCTTGTGGCACTTGATAACGACAGCCTTACCGTTTTTGTGAGCCTCCAGCATGATCTCAGCGGCCTGCTTCATCGACATCCGCGGTATGACTTTACGAAGCGTCGCTATAACGTGCTCCATGGGTGTAAAGTCATCGTTGTGCAGGATGACCTTGTAAGGTGGCTCCATAGAGTCCTCGTCACGAGTTGTCACGTCTGGCGCGGTCTCTGGACGAGTGATACCCGGTGAGGCCATGCTGACTGGAACCATGCGGATTGATGTAACGAAATCTTCTTTCACGGTCTCTAGGCTACCACACCATATGCTTGTGTTGAAGGGTTGGCAGCTACACTAATTGAGTACTCGAAGAAAGCATTTCGATGGCATCCTCGGGAGTCAAGGGACGGGCTAAATGGTAGCCCTAGCCTAACTCGCAGCCCATAATTTTCAAGCGTTCGAGTTGATCGGTGGTCTCTATGCCCTCCGCGACAGCCTTCATGCCGAGGTCTTGCGCAAGGTTCACCATCGACGAGACTATTGCGGCGCTCTCCACGTCTCGCCCGAGGCTATCCACAAAGGAGCAGTCTATCTTCAAGTAGTCCGCTGGGAAGCGTTTGAGGTAAGAGAAGGAAGAGTATCCGGTGCCGAAATCGTCTATGGAGAGTCTCACCCCAAGAGCTTTGAGCTCGGCCATGATGGTTGTCGTGAGCGGTGCGTCATCCATAACGACGCTCTCGGTGATCTCCAGTATGAGGCTGCTCGGCGAAAGTCCAGTTTCTTCCAGTATGCACGATACATCTTGGGCTAGATTCTTCTGCTGGAATTGCTTGGCAGACAGATTGACGCTGATCGCCAGTGGGGTCATCGGCTGCGACATACATAGAGACTCGTGCCACTCCATCACCTGTCGGCACGCCTCACGCAGGACCCAGTTGCCTATGGGTAGGATCATGCCGGTCTCCTCGGCTAACGGAATGAAGTCCAAGGGTGGTACAAGTCCGCGTTCGGGATGGTCCCAGCGCACCAGAGCCTCGAAGCCAACGACGCTACCGCTACCCAGGAGAACCTTCGGCTGGTACACGACCCGGAACTCTTCACGATGTATGGCAAGCCGGAGATCATTTTCGAGGCTCAAGCGCTTCTGAGCATCGTAGGCCATGGAGGGGTCGAAGATCTGATACTGGTTCTTTCCCTTCTCTTTCGCTACATACATGGCGGCGTCAGCGTCGCGGAGTAGATCGTCGGCTTCGACATCATCCCATCCACTAAAAGCTATGCCAACGCTGATGCTCATGTGAACCCTCTGTCCCGCTATCACGAACGGCTCCTCGAAAGCCGTGGAGATCCTGTCAATACCGTGTACAGCGTCGTTGATGGAGCCATCGTTTTCGAGCAGCACAATAAACTCGTCGCCCCCGAAGCGAGCGACGGTATCCTCGACTCGGACACAGCTACTTATCCGCTCCGAAGCCTCCAGTAGCAACTGGTCGCCGCGTTCGTGTCCCAGTGAGTCGTTTACGACTTTGAAGTTGTCGAAGTCCACGAAAGCGACCGCGACAGACGTTTTCCGGCGACCGGAGCGAGCCAGCGAATGGTTCAGGCGTTCCAGCAAGAGGACGCGGTTCGGAAGTCCGGTCAGGGGATCGTGGAGGGCTTCGTGAGTGAGTTGAGCTTCAAGCGCTTTGCGGTCGGTGATGTCGAACATCACACCCTGCCAGAAAAGCAGCTCTCCTGCGTCATCCCGTACTAGGACCGCCTCATCGCGCACCCACACTTCGCGTCCATCGCGATGGATCATACGGTACTCCATCTCAAACGTCTCGCCGTCGAGGTCAGTTCGTTCGTCCTCAGCCTTGACGCGCTCGCGGTCCTCGGAGTGGACTACGTCGTACCATAGGGTTGGAGAGTCCTTGAATTCTTCTGGGGAATAGCCGGTTATGGCTTCGATCTGGGGGCTTACATACTCGGCGGTGTCGCTGTGTCCTATCTCTTGGATATAGGTGACCGCTGGGATCTGCTCGACGAGTGTCCGATAGCGAGTCTCGGTCTCCTGGAGCTTCCCCTCGGCGGATTTCCTCTCCGTTATATCCATGAAGACACCTTGCCACAGACGCGGTTTGCCGGACTTGTCGTGAATCAAGACGGCCTCGTCGCGCACCCACACCTCGCGTCCATCCTTGCTGATCATACGGTACTCGATCTTGAAGGGTTCACCGGTCTCGTTGGTACGCTCGTTCTCCCGCTGCACTCGTTCTCGGTCTTCGGGATGCAATACGTCATGCCAGAAATCCGGGGATGAAAGAAACTCTTCAGGCGCGTAACCGAGCATCTGCTCGACGTATGGGCTACGATATACGGCGGAGTTTGTCTCGTTCACGCTGTCCACATAGACGACGACCGGAACGTTCTCGACGAGCAACCGGTAGCGTTCTTCGGCTTCCTGAAGCTTCTCCTCGGCCTGCTTACGCTCGGTGACATCGGTGTGGGATCCAGCCATCCTGAGCGGCTTGCCATCCTCTCCCCTGACACAAGCGCCGCGAGTTAGAATCCACCGATACCCGCCATCCTTGTGCTGTAGCCGGTGCTCGATCTCGTAGTGCGAAGAGTCCCCTTCAAGATAGCTCCGCAAAGTGGATTCCACAAACGCCAAGTCTTCAGGATGTATCCTCTTCCTCCACTCCTCGAAAAGGTTGTCGAACTCGTCATCCCGATAACCGAGCATCTCCTTCCATTTCGGAGAGAAATAGGTCCGGTCGGAGAGGACGTTCCAGTCCCAAATCCCATCGTTGGCACCACGTATGGCGATCTCGTAGCGTTCCTCGCTCGCTTCGAGAGCCTGACGACCACGGACGTTACTACGTAGGTAGACAAGAAACAGAAAAGCGGTGAAGAGTGCGGATCCGAGACCCACGGCGTAGGTTCCGACTTCGGCGATAGCCCGCGCCCGATCCACCTCCGCCGCATACTCTTCGCTGGCGACCTCCAGCACTTCGTGCAGTTCGTCGAAGCCGGGATCCACGCGCTCCTCGTCCACAGAGTCGGCTCTATCGATATCCCCCGACCTGACAAAACGTAGTTCTTCGTCCAGAGCGGTTTCGTAGTCGTTGAGGCTGCTTCGCACTTTCGCGAGGCTTCCGTTATCCGGGTCCAGGCGTCGCAGCCCGTCCATGGATTTCTTTATCTCATCGCGCTTGTCGCGAACTTCGGTTAGCAATTCGGGCGTAATACGTCTATCGGCTATGGCCTCATCTTCGATGAGTTGCTGCTCGACCGCATCGTTCTCTACATGAGCCAGCAGCAGTTGCGCGTCGTTCTTGTTATGGGCTTTGTGGTGCAACGCGCCGATGGCCAGAGTGGCGGCCAAAGCGACGAGCAAGATGAACACAGGCACCAACCATGCACGATTTCCGTAAAGGTTTTTTAGATCCCTCGTTTTCAAGTTCGCCCGGTTCCGGTAGTCAAACACGCCGCCCGCGACACCTCTTTATCGGCACAATGACTTAATTCTTTTAGACGGCGTTCGGTCAAACCGAAATGCGGGCTTGGTTTGGCTATATTCGAGGCAGCACAAGTCGCTGCAATTCTTCGACCGTTCGGCGGTTGCGACCGGATATCTCTTCAGCTCGTGGACCTTCTAGAAAGTCCGCAGGATCATCGCGCATGAGTCGCGGCAACTTCACCGGGCTCTCGACTTCACGACTCTCTATCCAGCATTCCGGTACTACCTCGGGTAGCTGTTGATACGATACTACGGCCCACAGCGCCGTCCAAGCCCGAGGCACGACCCGCCAGACGTCGTATCCCCCGCCACCTGTCGCGACCCAACGACCACCGCATAGCTCGTGTGCGAGATCGTGGACCCTACTCGGAATCTCTTCGTACAGCCGCGTGGTAGCCGCCAGATGTGTCAGAGGGTCGAGCCGATGACCGTCGCACCCGTTCTGCGAGATGATTATGTCCGGCCGGAAAGCCCGCAACGCTACCGGCACCACCGCGTCGAAACACTCCAGCCACGAAGAATCCCCCGTAAAGGGCTCCAACGGAACGTTCACCGAGCACCCTGCCGCGGCGCCTCGACCAAACTCTTCCACACCGCCCGTCCCTGGAAACAGATATCGTCCCGACTCGTGCATGGAGATGGTCAGGACTTCCGGATCGTCGTAGAACATCCACTGAACTCCGTCTCCGTGGTGCGCGTCAGTGTCTATGTAGGCGATTCGTATACCAGGCTGTTCCTCTTTGAGCCGGGCGATGGCTACTCCTGCGTCGTTGTAGAAGCAGAAGCCGCTGGCCTTGGAGCGGAGGGCGTGGTGCAGCCCGCCGCTTATGCACATTGCGTGGTCTGCAGCTCCCGACATCACCGTTCGGCACGCTCCCAGCACCGCACCGGCGATCTTGGCTCCCGCCTCGTGTACGCCGGGTATGGCTGGATTGTCCGACGTGCCAATACCGTAGTGAAGGAGGTCTTCGGGGTCCCCTTCTCCGAGTCCAGCTTGCTGAACCTGACGCACGTAGTTCAGGGAGTGGACCGTGAGGAGATCGGACTCGGTCGCCGATTCGGTAGCTGTGAAATCGTAGCCGTCCAGGAGTCCGGCAGCTTCGCAGAGTTCAAGGGTCATACGGATTCGGAGAGGATTAAAAGGATGATCCGGACCAAATCCATACTTTTCGAGCTCTCTATCGTGGACCAGTATGGCCGTGCCGCTCACTCGGAGGGCGGTCCATAGACAGTGTATCCAGCCTCTTCGAGACGCTCCACGACGAGTCCTGGATCTATGGTATCTCCCCGAAACACGGCCACGCGCCCATCCCGCCCGGAAGCAGGCCCGCTCACAACACTCACCACGCTAACGCCAGCATCCCGAAAAACACTCGCGACTTCAGCGAGACTTCCAACGCGCTCCGGCAGGGATATTTCGAGCCTGCTGCCCGGCTCGTGCGCCCCGAGAAGTAGAACCAGAGCCTGCATGACATCCGAAGAAGTCACTATGCCGACAAGCCTGGAGCCATCGACCACGGGCAGACCACCTATACCACGCTCGCGCATCACGTTCGCGGCCATCTCTATCGGATCGTCCGACCGGATCGTTACAACATCAGAGGTCATCACGTCCGACACGACTATCTTCTGTAGGGCAGCCGCTCGTGCCGGGTCGCCGAACGCCGGAGTAGCGGAGCGCAGGTCGCGATCCGAGACCATCCCCAAAAGCTCGTCGTCCTCCATCACCGGCAGATGCCGAACGCTACGCTCACGACACAACTTCAACGCCTCGACGGCAGTAGTCTTCAGTCCAACCGTCACGATCTCGCGGGTCATCGAATCCCGTACCAGCAGCATTAGCACCTCTCCCGTCGTTCCCTGTCACACATTGTAGTCGAGTGGGATGCCCGAGGCGTCGGCTCCTGGTATAAACGCTGCATGTCCGAGAAGCTGAACCAACTGCTCGCCGAACGCGCCACGGACCTCATAAACCGCAACTTCAGCGGTGTCGAGGCCGAATGGTGGTGGGAGCGACGCATAAACGGGGACATCGAGATCTGCCAGGAGCTAGACCCGGAAACCTTGATCCAAGACCTGGCCCAGACCACTGACAAACCATCCGAAGAAGTCCGTCGCATAGTCGAAGAGGAACTCGGCCTCGAAGACACCGACCCAGTTGTACTTACCTTCGAGGTATCGGGCGAATCCACCGAGAAAGAAGTAGCCGTCCTTCTCCGGCAGCGATCCGCTTCGCCACGAGGACTCGCCGCCGCAGTCTACGGGCGGGTCGAAGACAAAATACAAGCCACGAGATAGTCTATACAGCATGGACAAAAGCAGCCGGTTGCCGCGAAGTATCTGGAAACCGAGTCTGCTGGCCACTCTAGCGTTGTTTCTGTTCTCTTGCGGCGCAGGAGAGACTCGGTCCTCAGCCGTAGACGTAGAGAGCGCCGAATGGCGAGGGGAAAATGTCTTGGTTAGCGGCGGCTGGGCGAAAGGCGTCGCGACGCCGCCTCTCTGTCGCATCCTCGAAAGTCGCGGCGGTTCGCCGAGCCTCTACTTCGATCTCGACGCCCGCGTCGTATTGGACGGGAACACCTTCTCCAAAGAGTTCGTCCCGGCGAAGACGACCCGAAAAGCTCTTTCCCCCGAAAAACTCGATAGCTACTTCGTTCGTTGCTCCGTAAGCATGGACTCCGGCAAATCAGCGGACGACGTGATCAAGGTGAAGGGCTCCTCCTAGTTGCCCAAGAGCTGGCGGCTCTGGGATAGTCAGCTAGTCAGAGCGAGCCCCCGGTATTTATCGAGAGCTTTCTTTCCACGACTGGTTTTTTGGCTTTCGTAGTCGTAGCAACGCTTAGAGATTCGGCATCGCGGTGGTCGCCACGCTACAGGAGCTTGAACTTGCTCGCTCTAGTATCTCGGCATGGTCGCGTCGACTTGAGAGTAGGCATCCACGCCGCCTTCGAGGTTTAGGACATTGTCGAATCCGGCGCGGTCCAAGAGTTGAGTGATGAAGGCGCTGCGGGTTCCGTGGTGACAGATCACGATGGTCTCAGCACTGGGATCCAACTCTCCGAACCTCGCCTCCATCTCCCGCATCGGAACAAGCGTGGACCCCTCGATTCGCGCCGCCTCGTACTCCCACGGCTCCCGCACATCGAGCAGCATGGGACGAGTCCCCGCATCCAATCGACTCTTTAACTCGCTTACCGTGATGCTCTTATAGGCTCGTTCCACCGTGGTTTTAGACCTCGTAATCAACGACTAGACGACCGGTGGTACGTTCGTCCAGTTTCTCCACGACCGCCAGATGGTCGGGGTGTTTGAGGTATTCCGTCAGGCCGTCGCGGTCCTCGAAACGGGCGAAGAGACCGTGCGTGTAACCGCCGCCCCGTCCGGCGAAGTCCTCCCCGACGGTGAGTTCCACGACACTGGATACCGATTGCCCAAGAGCGTGGGCCGACGACACGAGGTCCTCGACGTCCTCCGAGGCAACATCGTCCCGCACGGCGAACAAAACTAGATGGTCGATCATCAAAGCTCCTCTCCCTAGATTGAAACCCGAAGTCTAGCAGAGACCCTAAAAGACTCTACGCTCGGATTCCTCTATCTCGTAATCGTTGATGCTCGCGTCGCGGCGGCGCATGTAGCCTTCATCGTCGAACTCCCAGTGTTCGTTGCCGTCGTCCGCCATCCGTTCGCAACGGAACTCCCTACCGCCCAGGTCGCTATCAAGGTCCCGTCAGCGTCGAGTGTAAAGGCGACCCCGGCCCGTAAGTAGCGTCGGCGTCGGGCCTCCGGGGGTTCGTCCAACGCGACTTTGTTCGCGACTTCCGTGTAGGAGTGGTCCGGGATCGTGTGACCCCAGGTCTCGACCGTCGTTGTCACGGCTTCTCCCTCTCCCCGCTCGTAGGTGGTGTCGGGGTCTTCGTGGTCGGGCTCGGGTACGCCGCCGGGGAACCGCTCGCGGACCATCTCAAGGACCGCTTCGTGGGAACCGTCCAGGGTGGCGAGGCGTTCGGCTACGTCAGCGACGGTCGCCAACTCCCCGCGCAAGGTCTTCTCGTCGTCGTCCAGGGTGGCGAGCCGATCTTGCAGAGCGTCCTTTGGGAGCGTCCCGTCTATGGCGAGATCGTAGGCCGTCTCGCGCTTTGTCGCGAGCTTCGCCAACGCCGCCATTAGTGCCGCCCGTCGCTCTGCCGATCCGCCTACGAGCTTTTGCCGCTCACGGCGATACTCGGCTTCCAGGCGGGATAGGAACTCGCCTTTCGGATCGAAGGACGAATAGACCGTCTCCCAGGCGCGATCTTCTAGTTCGGGGGCGCGGTGGCTTTTTCGGTTCGCGCAAGGCGCGGCGGTGCGGCTCTGACCGTCGCACCTATAGTAGTAGCTTCTCTCCCTCGCTCCGGTGTTGAGTCGACTGTAGGCGATCATAGCCCGCCCGCAGTGTTCGCACCGAAACACGCCTCCGGCCAGGGGGAAAATCCGGTCGCCGACTTTCGGGGCGGCGCGGTTTCCCTCTACGCACCGACGCGCCCCATCCACCACGGCGCGTTCGAGACCGGAGCCTGTTAGGTCCACCGGCACGCCTATCCAGGTCTCCGGGCCGGGGTTCTCGCGCACGCGCTCACTGTTCGACACCCGGCGCACTCTTACGCGACCGTGGTAGCTCACGCCGTAGAGCTTCTTCGGGTCGAGCTTGGCTATCACGTCGTCGGGTACCAAGCCCTCAAGCTCGTTGACCTCGTGCGGGCTATACACATCATCCAGGATCATCTCCCGAATCGTGCGGCGGCTCCACGACGCGCCGCCTCGGGGTGTCGGGACGTTGTCGGAGTCCAACGCTCGCCCTGTCGCCCGGACTCCATGCCCGGCGGCGACCATCGAGAACACCCGCAACACTACCGGCATGGTGAGAGGATCAATCGCGTAGGCGACGTTCTTTCCGCGACCGTCCTCAAGGTGCGCGAAACCGAAGCGGGGCTTGGGCGACGATCCGAGTAATTTACCCTCGGACACCTTCCGCTTCGCGCCCCGGCGGGTGCGCTCGGCTGTCTTCAGACTGGTATGAACCCATAATCCCGGACAGTACCCAAAGTCAACTTCTCACCTTCAGGTCATGTATTGCCTCGAATTCTACCGGGGGCAGATACCCGAGACTCGAATGTAATCGCTTCTGGTTGTAGACC
>JAABUN010003527.1_pt1 | contig 23950 bp, 31 predicted proteins | sample 5559311 | NCBI WGS metagenome assembly JAABUN01 (sample SAMN10711877, study PRJNA513370) | rock metagenome | isolation source: Antarctica rocks | place: Antarctica: Victoria Land, Siegfried Peak sud
AGAATGGAAGTATCATTTTCAACTGATAGGTCTTGTTGACAAAATTTGACCTATCTTTTTCTACCATCATTCGGTCAAGTCTATACGTGATAAGGTTTTTGGAGTGCTTGTCACCCCCTCAGCATTTGATCACACTGGCTCGTTAATCGCCCCTTTTTTTACGCCATACCTCAACTTCTTGAGAAATAGATGTATACAACTTATTGACGTAGGTCTGTAACCATCTTTCCGATACACCAGTGATTCTCGCAAGCCCGCGATCGCGGTAGCTTTTCCAACAATAATTTGTTGATTAATTCTTTAGTCTCCGCTCCAATCACTTTAGTTTTTGGATTGAGAACAAACTGTCTATCACACTGTTTACACTTATTGTTTTGGTTGCCATTGTGAATAAATCCGTTTTTAACTACCCGAGACGAATCACAGCGTGGACAGAACATAATGTTTGCGGACTTAGTTATTTTTAGAGACATCTATACTATTAGATCCTTACTTATTTAGGACTACCAACTGTTTGAGTAATTCATCAGTGCTAAAATGTTGAAGATTATTTACGCTCATTATATAAAATCTCCTTCGGCTTTGATAATAAATAAAACTGGGTTCTTTGATACATGGTAAGTATAAAAAACAAACTCACCTTACAAAAATTTCTCGATTTGCCCACAGGAGATATAAACTATGAGTTGGTAAATGGTTACGCAATACCTAAAGTGTCCCCTAGATACTTTCATTCAACTTTGCAATCGGCATTGTTATTACTTATACATACTTGGTGTAAAGGAAAAGGAAGGGTTGTTTCTGAGTGGGCGATTATCTTACAGCGTCAGGGTGAAAATTGGGTTCCTGTACCCGACTTAACTTATATTTCTTATCAACGTTTACCTAAAAGTTGGAAACGCAATGAAGCTTGTCCGATTGCGCCAGAATTAGTAATTGAAATTATTTCGCCGGGTCAAACTTCTAAACAATTTGCAGATAAAACTACAGATTACTTTAAAGCTGGTATATCGAGAGTTTGGGTTGTAGATCCGGAAACTGTAAGTATTGAAGTATTTTCTACTAATAGCATAAGTCAAATATATATAGATAATATGCCTATTATTGACGCTTTTTTACCTGGTTTAGAATTAACCGTAAACAAGGTTTTTGAGGAAGCAGGGTTAATGTAAGCTTGAATTAATTATTAAAGCTCTTTAAAAACAGAAATCAAGTTTAGTACAAAGCCTGGTAAAACATCTTCCCCGGATAAAGTTGCAGGATTTTGGAGTATTTCTACTTGCTTTCCTGGGCGATAAATTTCTACTTTCTGGGTTTTGGGATCGATTAACCAGCCTAGCTTTGTGCCATTATCTATATACTCTTGCATTTTTGATTGTAGAGTTTTAATTGAGTCAGTTTCCGAGCGCAATTCAATCACAAAATCGGGACATAAGGGCGGAAACTTGCGCTTTTGTTCTGAATTCAAACTATTCCAGCGATCGCATTTTATCCAACTTGCATCGGGCGCTCTTTCTGCACCATTAGGTAACTTAAAACCTGTAGAAGAATCAAAGGCAAGTCCTAAATCGTTTTGACTACTCCAATTTTCTAGTTGAAAAGCTAATTTAATATTACGATGTCCTGTTTCTCCTCCTGCGGGGGGCATAATAATTATTTCTCCGGTTGCTGTGCGCTCTAATCTTAAATCACGATTTGCTTGACATAATTCGTAAAATTGATCGTCGGTTAATTCTAAAACTGGGTGTAAATTCAAAGTTACAGTCATATTTTCTCACCTTAATAAATTAAGACTCAATTTCTGCTAATTCTAGCCAGCGTTCCGTTGCAGTATCGATTGATTTAGTTATATTTTCTACTTTTTCATAGAGTTCTCGTACTTTAGTAGCTGCACCAGGAGAAACTGCATACAAAGCTTTTTCTACTTCGGTTTTTTCTACTTCTAATTGAGCAATTTTGCCTTCCAACATTTCATACTCGCGCTTTTCTTTTGAAGATAGTTTACGCGATTTGTTATCTTTTACTGGCTGCTTATAAGTTCTCTCAACCGGAGCTTTTTCTTTAACAACCGTTGGAGTAGCGGCTTCTTCCTCAGCTTTTTTGTAATCTAGATAAACTGAGTAGTTACCGGGATATTGGCGAATACTTCCACCGTCTTCTAAAGCAAAGATTGTATCTACAGTACGATCTAAAAAGTAGCGATCGTGAGAAACTGCGATCGCACATCCGCTAAAATCTTCTAAGTATTCTTCTAAAACTGCTAGTGTCTGTACATCTAAGTCGTTTGTCGGTTCATCTAAAATTAGTACATTCGGCGCACCCATCAACACCCTTAATAGAAATAAACGCCGCTTTTCTCCCCCAGAAAGCATCTTAATCGGTGAGTATTGCTGATTCCCAGGGAATAAAAACCTTTCTAGCATTTGCGAAGCACTAATTTGCGTACCATCAGCAATTTTGATAAATTCGCCTTCCTCTTTGATATAGTCAATTACGCGCTGATTTTCGTCTAAAGCTGCTAATAATTCCTCAGAATGCTGATCAAAATAGCCAATATGAATAGTAGTACCAATTTCAACTTCGCCAGAATCAGGCTTAATTCTTCCGGTAATTATATCCATCAAAGTTGATTTACCTGCACCGTTACCACCAATAATCCCAATCCGATCTTCGGGGCTAAATTCGTAGGTAAAATCTTTAATTAAAGTTCGTTCTCCATAACTTTTAGTAACATTATTTAGGTCAATTACTTTCTTGCCAATCCGCCGACTAACGGTAGAAATATCTACCTTTCCTTGAACTTCTTTAAACTCTGTTGCTTGCAATTGCCGAGCGCGATCTATCCGAGCTTTTTGTTTGGTACTCCGAGCTTTTGGCCCTTTTTTTAACCATTCCAACTCCCGGCGCAATAAGCCTTGATGTTTACGTTGAGTGCTTACCGCCGAATCTTCTGCTAAAGCTTTCTTTTCTAGGTAATAAGAATAATTACCGCTATAACTATAAATATCGCCGCGATCAATTTCAATAATGCGATTAGTAACGCGATCGAGAAAATAGCGATCGTGAGTAATTAATAATATCGCCCCCCGATAGCGGTTTAAATAACTTTGCAACCATTCTACAGACAAAGCATCTAAATGGTTGGTTGGCTCATCCATTAACAATACATCAGGCTCCGAAAGCAAGGCGGCGGCTAAAGCAATTCGCTTGCGATATCCCCCCGATAGAGTTCCAATTTTTGCTTCAAAATCTGATATTCCTAACTTAGTAAGAATAATTTTTGCTTTGGTTTCAACCTCCCAAGCGTCGCTAGTTTCCATCTTCTGCATTACTGTAGATAGACGCGACATTAATTGATCGGTATCGTCAGGATAATGAGCCAACTTATCAGATATTTCTTCGTACTCGCGCACTAAAGCCATTTGTTCGCCACTATCAGCGAACACTTGTTCTAAAACAGTATTGTTTTCATCTAAATCTGGTTGCTGAGGTAAGTAAACAATTCTGACACCAGAATTAACTAAAATTTGTCCGCTATCGATAGATTCTAAACCAGCGATCGCCTTTAATAGGGTAGACTTCCCCGAACCATTTGTACCAATCAATCCCACCTTGTCTGTAGTATCGATACTAAAACTTGCTTCTTTGAGGATTTCTTTAATCCCAAAGTCTTTTTTAACAGCTTGCAGGGTAAAAATACTCATAAAATATCATGCTCGCGCCTGTATAGCGCAAAAAAAGTTGGCGGGAGACTTGCAAAATTAGATTAAACTTCGCGCATTCTCTACATTTTAAGCTATCAGTGAAAAGAGGTGCTATCGCGCCTGATTAACAAAACTAGGAGTTTAGACATCGTGGATGTAAAAGCCGCCGTAGCCTTCGCACCCCGGAAGCCGTTAGAAGTTACCACCGTTCAATTAGCGCCACCCCAAGCCGGAGAAGTGCTAATTGAAATTAAAGCCACAGGAATATGTCACACCGATTCTTATACGCTCTCTGGTAAAGATCCAGAAGGGCTGTTTCCGGCGATTTTGGGGCATGAGGGGGCAGGTGTAGTAGTAGAAGTAGGGGCGGGGGTAACAAGCTTGAAAGAAGGCGATCGCGTCATTCCTTTATACACCCCAGAATGTCGTCAATGCGAATACTGCCTTAGCCGCAAAACAAACCTCTGTCAAGCTATCCGTTCAACCCAAGGGCGCGGTGTTATGCCTGATGGTACGAGTAGATTTTCCATTGACGGGCAAATGTTGCATCATTACATGGGAACTTCTACCTTTGCAAATTACACCGTATTACCAGAAATTGCAGTAGCCAAAATCCGCGATGATGCGCCCTTTGACAAAGTTTGCTATATAGGTTGTGGCGTAACAACAGGTATTGGTGCAGTCATTCATACCGCCAAAGTTGAACCAGGGGCGAATGTAGTAGTTTTTGGGTTGGGGGGAATTGGCTTAAATGTCATTCAAGGGGCGCGAATGGTAGGCGCAAATATGATTATCGGGGTTGATATTAATCCTAGCAAGCGAGAATTAGCCGAAAAATTTGGCATGACTCACTTTGTCAATCCTAAAGAAGTTGAAGGCGATTTAGTGCCTTATTTAGTAGATTTAACAAAAGGCGGCGCTGATTACAGTTTTGAATGTATCGGTAACGTCAATATTATGCGTCAAGCCTTAGAATGCTGCCATAAAGGTTGGGGTGTAAGTGTAATTATTGGAGTAGCGGAAGCGGGTGCAGAAATTGCTACTCGTCCTTTTCAGCTAGTAACAGGGAGAGTTTGGAAAGGTTCGGCTTTTGGTGGTGCTAGAGGACGCACCGATGTGCCACAAATTGTTGATTGGTATATGGAAGGCAAAATAAACATTGACGATTTGATTACTCATACAATGCCTTTAGAAAGGATAAATGATGCTTTCGATTTAATGCACAAAGGCGAGTCTATCCGCAGTGTAGTAACGTTTTAGTAGCTAAAAAAATTCCTCATCTGTTTAAAACTACCTGTTTTTCTTCTGATACCACTGTAAAATCTTTACCCATCCAGACTAAAGAAGCTTGAGTAACTATGCCCCCTTGCAAATAAACTAAAGAGAAGTTGCGTAACTTGTCCCCTTGAGGCGTTTGGACAATACGGGGGACACGCGCCGCATTTAGGTACATTGTCCCTTCAGAACTAATTACAAAAGTTTTTCTTAAATGCTGCTTTGTGTACCTAAGATCGTGGTGCATATGACCGAAGGTGACTAAAGGAATAGTTTTACCTAACTTACGAGTTAATGCGATCGCTTCTGTCAAATCGGGATCGCCATAATCGCCACCCAATGGTTGCCAATCTTTCCCACACGGATCGTCGGCGTTATTTCCTAAACCTACGGGGCCATTATGACCGAGAAATATTACCGTATCATAAGCTGCGGTTTGGGCAGCAGCTACTATTTTTGCTGTAGACTCTGCAAAACTCGTAACTCCAAATCTTTCTTGATAAAACTCAGCATTTTTCCAAACGTCTCCACCCCAACTAAACGGACGACTACCAACTACAGTAAGTTGTAGTTCAGGAAAATCAAGCTTGCTGTAGCCAACATGAGTTTCTTTTAATAAATCTATCTGGTCTTGAACCCAATCTTCTTTTTGGCGATCGTAGGGGCATTTTTGCTTACCCCAATCCGAGGCGCTGTACCATGCGTCATGATTGCCAAATACTGTTGCTTTAGGCAGCTTTACCGCCGCAATTTCTCGTACTACCTGCACCGACTCGTTGCCAAAATCTCCCACAAATAAGACCAAATCTACACCCAAATGCTGAAGGGCAGTTTCATCGGCGGCTTCCCAGCGATCGTGTACGTCTCCAACGATCGCAATTTTAATCAATTTACTAGAAATATTATCCTCTTGTTCCTGCGCTCTGTGGGTGGTCATCCGTTTTTCTTTACCTGTCTTTTCCTAAAATAAGAAACCTCAGTCTATTTTGACAGAAAAAAATTCCCTCGCTAGTTTTGGTAAAAACTACTATAATTAACTTTAGAACCGATTAAGCTATGTAAAACCTGTGTTTACAACTACACTTGCTCAAAAAAGCTCCTCAAACGAGTTACCAGTAGATTTATTTGCAGCAATTTCTGAGCTAAAAAAGCAGCTAAATGCTGTAATTTTGGCTCATTACTATCAAGAGCCGGATATTCAAGATGTAGCTGACTATATTGGCGACTCTCTAGGGCTTTCTAGACAAGCCGCCAGCACAAATGCGGATGTGATTGTCTTTGCTGGGGTTCATTTCATGGCAGAGACAGCAAAAATTCTCAACCCAAATAAATTAGTATTATTACCAGATTTAGCCGCCGGGTGTTCGTTAGCTGATAGTTGTCCACCTCAAGAATTTGCCGCTTTTAAAGCCGCTCACCCACAACATTTAGTCATTTCTTACATCAACTGCACTGCCGAAATTAAGGCGATGAGCGATATTATCTGTACAAGTTCTAACGCTGTGCAGATTGTTCGCCAAATTCCCGAAACTCAGCCGATTATTTTTGCACCCGATCGCAATTTGGGGCGTTATGTGATGGAACAAACCGGGCGAGACTTGCTACTGTGGCAAGGTAGCTGCATTGTTCACGAAACTTTTTCTGAGAGAAAATTAGTTGAATTAAAAATTGCTCATCCTGAAGCGGAAATAATTGCCCATCCTGAATGCGAATCGGTGGTACTGCGCCACGCCGATTATATTGGTTCGACTACAGCATTACTCAACTACTGTACAAAATCCTCAGCAAATGCCTTTATAGTCGCCACGGAGCCAGGGATTATTCATCAAATGCAAAAAGACGCTCCTGGCAAGCATTTCATTCCTGCACCCCCGATAAATAACTGTGCTTGCAATGAGTGTCCGTATATGCGGCTAAATACGCTCGAAAAGCTTTATTTAGCGATGAAAAACCGCACCCCAGAAATAACAATGTCGGAGGAAATTAGGTTAGCGGCGCTTAAACCCATGCAACGAATGCTAGAAATGAGCAAGTAAAATAATGTTATTTGGCGTAAGTTGTTTATAATTGTAGATTGCGTCCTTATTGCAGTCTGTATATGCCTAAACTAAAAACCCGCAAAGCAGCATCAAAGCGCTTTCGCGCTACTGGTACTGGTAAAATTGTCCGCCGTAAAGCTGGCAAAAACCACTTGCTACAACACAAATCATCAGACAAAAAGCGTCGATTCTCCCAAATGGCAGTAGTAAACGAGTGCGACGCGCCAAACGTCCGCTTGATGTTGCCCTATTTGTAAACTACTAAGGATAAATAAACTATGACACGGGTAAAACGCGGTAATGTAGCCCGCAAACGCCGCAAGAAAATTCTTAAACTAGCTAAAGGATTTCGCGGTTCTCACTCCACGCTGTTTAGAACAGCAAATCAACAGGTAATGAAAGCCTTGCGGAGTGCTTACCGCGATCGCAAAAAACGCAAGCGCGATTTTCGCCGTTTGTGGATTGTTCGCATTAATGCCGCCGCAAGACTACACGGTGTTAGCTACAGCCAACTAATGGGCAACTTGAAAAAAGCTAATGTTGGCATCAATCGCAAAATGCTGGCACAAATGGCAATACTAGATCCTACAGGTTTTAGCAAAGTTGCCGAAATGGCAAGCCAAGTTAAATAATGCAGCTAAAAGGCAAGAGGATAGTTATATTCTTTATTGCTTTTTGCTGCGGTTTTTTGAGTTTTTGCGGTGCAAGTAGCGCCGCCGAACTTAAAGAAATTCAACGCCGGGGTTATCTGACGGTGGCTGTAAAAGACAATTTGCGTCCTTTAGGCTTTCGAGATAGTCAAGGGAATTTGCAAGGCTTAGAGATTGATTTAGCTAGGCGTTTGGCGCAAGACTTATTAGGCAAGCCGGACGCTGTAAAGTTGCAACCTGTCGAAAATAGTTTGCGCCTAGCAGCAGTATTAGAAGATAAAGTAGATATAGCGATCGCAGATTTTACCGCTACAGAGTCTCGCGCCCGATTGGTTAGCTTTAGTTTGCCTTATTATTTTGACGGTACGGCTTTAATTACTAAAGATGCCACCATTCAAAAATTAGGCGATGTTGTGAGGAGCAAAATTGCAGTTATAAATGGTTCTAGCACCATTGCCAGCGTGCGTTACTTGCTACCACAGGCGCAGTTGGTAGGAGTCGATAGTTATCAAGCTGGGCAATTACTTTTAGAAGCTAATGGTGCAATAGCTTTTGCAGGAGATGCCAGCGTCTTGACGGGCTGGAAGCAGCAAAACGAGGAATATAGACTTTTGCCTAGTTTAATTGGTGCTGAACCCCTCGCTGTAGTCATGCCGAAAGGTTTGCAGTACGATGATATGCGTAGACAAATTAATTATGCGATCGCTCGTTATGTATCCGATAGTTGGCTAGAAGCAAGAGTTAATTATTGGGGTTTGCCTAGTTCCACTTCTAGATTAAGAGGTGGCAAGATGAAACAAGACGTAAGCTAAAGCTATATTTTTTTAAAATGGATAATTTACCAGTTGCATATCTTTCAATTTTACTAATTGTGCTGTTTGGCAGTGGTGTATTTGTTTTTCGCCAGGTGTTGAAAACCCGCAAAACTGAAAATGCTTTAGGCAGACTGCAAAAAAAACTAAGTAAAGATAAGGGAACTGTTCAAGAGTATTACGAGTTAGGCAGTATATATCTAGAGAAGAAATTGTACTCCCAGGCGATCGGATTATTTCAAAAAGCCATCAAAGCCGCCGAACAAGAAACCGAAGAAAATATCGCCCCTATTTATAACGGTTTAGGCTATGCTGCTTTTTCTCAAGAACAGTATGACTTAGCAATTCGTCACTACAAAGACGCATTAAAGCAAAACCCTGATTATGTTTTTGCTCTCAATAATTTAGGTCATGCTTACGAAAAGAAAAATTTAATTACTCCAGCTTTGGAAACTTACGAGCAAGTATTAAAGTCTGAGCCAAACAATACTACCGCCAAGCGCCGCGCTGAGTCTATCCGCAAACGGTTGGTTCCTTCTCAAACACCATAAAAATGCCATTGCTAAATCGTGTAGAGACGTTGCATTGCAACGTCTCTACCTAAATAACTTATTTCTCTAAAAAGCCTTGAATTTGTTTAATAGCTGCGGGAGCAATATTAAAAACTGCCCAACTCGCGGCGGCAATTAGTGGTAGTAAAACTATAGCTATGCGATAATCGATGTCCATCTTATTGTCATCCTCTCTTATTTAGAGATTAAAGTTTTTTAGAGTAGTTCTCATTTTTTATTTTTAGCTGAAACAGGCAAATAAGCTAGACCTTTTGCCTATAAATGTCTCTAATTAATCTTTCGTCACCTCAAATCCCACATCTGTACCGTTGCCAGCGTGAACTAAAGCTAACTTTTTGTAACGTTGGGCGTGTTCTATAAGTTCGGCGGCGGCGGCGGGAGAATTTTCTCTAATTCGCTTTCCCGGTACGCCTACAACTAACGAAAAAGGCGATACATCCATGTTTACAACCGATCCCGCACCAATAATACTACCTGTACCTATCCGCACCCCATCCAAAATTATCGCCCCAATTCCAATTAAACTACCGCGTTCAATGTAAGCGCTGTGAATTACTGCCCGATGTCCAACAGTGACAAAATCCTCTAAAATAGTCGGCTTGCCAGGATCTCCATGCAAAATTGCGCCATCTTGGATGTTGGTACATTCACCAATTTCAATTCTTTCCACATCACCGCGAACTACCGCTCCGTACCAAATACTCACTCCTATAGCTATCTTAACTCGACCAATAACTACAGCATTGGCAGCAATAAAAGCAGCTTGAGAAAAATCGGGAAGGGGGAAGTAAGACATAATATAACAACAGAAGCGAATAGATTTCCAGGACAATAGTTGTAAATGCTCAAGCTAATGCAGCGCTTTAAGCACGATATCATAGTGCTAACCTCTTAGTAGGTAAAGGGTGCAGAAGCAGCAACGACACAAAACCACTGGTGCTAGTGAAGATATAAATATGCCGATAAGCACTTCATGATCAACTCAAGCTTACAATATCCAATTTTTGGCCCAGAGATTCAGTGTCCCCATTGTCGCCAAACTGTCCCGGCGCTGACACTTACAGATACTTATTTATGTACTCGTCATGGCGCTTTTGAAGCCGATCCTAAGACGGGAGTATTAGTACATCTTCAATCTGATCGTCATTGGAAACAATGGGGTGATGAATGGTATCGGCAACATATCCATCCTGACGGGATTAGATTTGAAATTCATGAGGCTTTGGATCGACTTTATACTCAAGGCTTCCGCGCTACAAAGGTAATTATTGCTTGGCGTTATCAAGAACTAATTAGCGGCTATTTAGAGCGCAGCACCCCTTGGCGCGGACAGTCTGAACAGTCTCCCAAGCTTTACGGCCTACCTGTAGATTTTAGTCCCAATTCTCAAGAAGATCCACGCTGGGAAGTAATCAATTTTGACCTTGAAAAAGAGCCTGGTGTCCCGGTACGTTATCCTTATTTTCGCTTGTTTGAATAATGCACCACGTTTCAATCCGTACCGGAAATATTCATAAAGCGATCGCCTTTTACGAACTACTAGGCTTTAATGTATGCGATCGCTTTACAACAGGCTACACATTAGCTTGTTGGATGGAAGGCTTAGAAGGACGCATTGAACTTATCCAAATCCCCCAACCCCACGCCGCTCCTGATGCTTTTAATGATGAGCATTATGTTGGTTATTACCATTTGTCTTTCGACTTAACTGAGACTGTCCCCGATTTGACTGATTGGTTGGCGGATTTAAAACAACGTTTTGCCAAGGCGCACCAAGAGCAGCCAGAGGAATATCAACTATTAAAGATACTATTACAGCCAGAACAACAGCAAATTAGCGATCGCATTTACGAAGTTGCCTTTATTGCCGATATTGATAATTTGCCCTTGGAGTTCATTAGAGTTTTAACTAATTAGTGCAGGGAAGGCAGGTGACGTTTTTTACGGAGGTTAATCCTTGTCCCCAAAAGTACGCAGCCAAACACGGCGGTGGAAAGTAATACTACACTAGCTCCAGACGCAATATCAAAGTGGTAGCTTAAATAAATTCCGAAAAAAGATATAACTGCGCCAATTACTCCAGAAATTATCATCATGTGTCCAAAGCGATCGCTTAATAGTCTGGCAATCGAGGCGGGAATAACTACGGCGGAAATAATTAGCGTCACGCCTAAGACATTAAGAGTTGCCACCAGTAGGGTAGCCAACATCAAAGCAAACAGCGTATCCATCGCCAATATAGGTACACCATGAACTTGAGCTACATCGCGGTCAAAACACCAAAATAGTAAAGGTCGATAAAAGATTACAACTAGGCTTAGTAAGACAACAGTGACTCCAGTCACAACCCATAAATCTTCTGGAGTAACACCTAAGACATTGCCAAACAAAGCAGCTTCAAAGTTTTGGCTAAACTTGCGATAAGTACTGATAACTGCTACCCCTAGAGCAAAGCTAGCGGTAGTTACAATCCCAATTGCTGCATCTGAATAGACTTTGCGCCCAGTTAAGTGCTGAATAACTAAGGCAGCAGCAAAGCCCCAAATTCCCGAACCAATGTAAAAATTGAGATTCAATACATAACTCAACACCGCCCCACCTAAAATTGCGTGAGACAACCCGTGGGCGATATAACTCATGCGCCGAGTAGTGATATAAACTCCCATCACGCCACACAGTAAACCTGCCATTACCCCCACCATCACAGCGCGACTAAAAAATTCGTAGCGAAAAGGTGCAATCAGAAAATCCATAGTAAGTAGTCTTTAAGTTTTGATTTGAGAATAAGGTTTTAACTCAAGACTACAATATGCGCTCTTGACGTAAAATCTGAGGTAAATTATTTTGCATTTGATGGCGTAAAGAAGTACCGCCACTAGCAATTAAAATTCGGTCTTCTTGGTGAAAAACTACCATTTCTGCGCCAAATGTCTGCTCAAGAATTGCTGGAGTAAAAACTTGCTCTGGTTGACCTTGAGCAATTAACCCGTGGTTAAAACATACTACCCAAGGTAAATGGGTAGCGACAGAATTGAGGTCATGAGTAGAAAGTAAAATTGTCAAGCCTTGTTGATTGAGATCGGCAAGTAAATGCAACAGTTCGTGCTGGACGTGCAAATCTGAACTGCTGGTGGGTTCATCTAACAAGACAATTTCTGGGCTACCAACAAGAGCGCGCGCTAAAAATACCCGTTGTTGTTGACCGCCAGACAAATCGCCGATTGGTTTGTGGGCAATATGCTCGATCCCAACTCGGTGGAGGAATTCTCGCGCTGCTAGGCGATCGCGTTTTTGGGGAAAAGATAAAATTTTATGTTTTTGGTAGCACCCCATCATCACAACTTCTTCGGCGGTGACAGGAAAGCTCCAATCTACTGTTTCCACTTGTGGGACATAGCCAACCTTTGGCGGCGCAGTTCCAGGTTTTAGGCGCTTACCTTGAAAACGAACTTCTCCTGCCCAAGGATGAATTAATCCTAAAATCGCCTTGATTAACGTGCTTTTTCCACAACCAGAAGGCCCTACTAAGCCCGTGAGTTGACCAGGGTAAATAGATAAATTTACTTGTTGAAAAACTGGATTGGTTTGATAACCGCAGACCAAGTTTCGCACTTCTAACATTGGTTCCATTAAATTCTTATGCGTTGCTACTTGGTATTGGTGCTGGTTGTTGCTGTGGGGCCAACAACATTAGCAGAATTGAGTTTGTTTACTAGATTGGGATTGCCCCCCAAGTTGCTAGCTAGGATACGTAAATTATCCGCCATCATGCCGATGTAAGTATGTTGAGGGTTGGTATTTTCTAAGGACTCTGCTGAACCGTCTCCTGGCAAGTCATCATCAGAAGTATTAGCAGTTTTTACCTTGGTTTCGCGGGCAAGTTGTTCTACAACTTTGCTTGGGTAGACTTCCGAACCAAATACAGCCGGAACTTTGGTTTGTCGGATTTGATCGATTAACTTAGTAATATCTTGCGCCGATGGTTCGTTGAAATCTGAAGGTTGAATTGCGCCAATTACTTCAAAGCCGTATTCTCTTGCCCAGTATGCCCAAGAGTCATGATAAGTAAGAAGCTTACGATTTTGGGGGGGGATACTAGCTACAACTTCACGAGTCACTTTATCTAATTCATTTAAGCGTTGCAAGTAGTTTTTGAGATTAGTAGCATAATACTCTTTGCCTTCAGGGTCTAGCTCTGTAAGATATTGAGCGGCAAGTTTAGCATAGGCTTCAGCATATTTGGGATTGACCCAGAGGTGGGGGTTCGGTTCGCCTTTTTCTTTGGGAAAGCTAAAGTCAAAAAGCCACTGGGCTTCGGTAATAGTTTGGTCGCCTAGTTGATAGATTTTGGTGTCTTGCTGCTTAGAAGAATTTGCCAATTTTTGGGTTGGTACTTCTAAGCTTAAACCGTTGACAAGAATTAAATCTGCTTTCCTCAGTAAGTCTGCATCTGAAGGGCGAGGTTCAAAGGTGTGCGAATCTGTCCCTTCAGGGATGATGCCTTGTACTTGGACGCGATCGCCAGCAATATTACTAACAATATTTGTTAAAGGAGCTACGGTAGTAACAACTAAAAGTTTATTTTGAGCTTGATTATTGCTAGTAGGTGTACTGGCAACTTCTGACGGACTCGGAGATACAGCTACATTTTGATTATTACTGCAAGAACCCGCCGTAAAGCTCAATGCCATTAATAAGGCATATACCTTCTTCATTAATGATTTATTGTCCTAAATTCAATAGATAGATTACCAGTAGAGCTTTTCATTGCTTCTAGGTGCAATGCCATGAGGGGGCATTTTTAGCTAATTTTTAGATTTTTTTAAATAAAATCCTCCTTAGTACATACTTTTTAGCTATTAGCTCGACTTTAATACTGCTGCGCTTCAAATAATGGAACGGGTAAATAGTGATGACAATATACGTCTGCGATCGCGCGCTAATTCAATCTAGAAATATCACACTAGGCTTGATTATTTTGGGATGAGATCGCGCCCTAACTTCTCTAAACTTAAACCAGTGATGCAAAGCTCATCACTAGCGATAATGTATGCCTTCGTCGCGCTGCAAGCTCTTGTTAAGTAGCTTAGTCGGCAAATATCTCAGCTAAGGTGTCAAGAACCACTCTTTGCTCATCTTGACTAATCTGTCTGATCTTTTCGGTCAGTCGGGTTTTATCTATTGTGCGGATTTGATCTAAAATAATTTTTCCATCCTTACCCTGAAACTGACAAACAACACAGGGTCGGGTACTTCTTCCCTTTTGTAGTCATTGGAGCAATTATAACCGTAGCAATATAACGGTTCATTTCGTCTGGTGAAACAACACAGGGTCGTGTCTTCTGAATTTCACTGCCAATAGTGGGGTCAAGATTAACCAGAAAAACATCGAAACGATTGACTACCACTCCCATTCAACTCGATCCCAATCGGTAGTATTAACTTCATCATGAAGAACATCATCTTGTTGAGTAGCCATTGCAGCAAAGGCTTCCTCCCATCCAGTTCGCGAACGCGAAGCTGTGCGAATAGTTAAGACTTCGCCCTGTACTTCGATTTCAACTTCTGCATGAATACCGCTTTGTTCCAAGAGGATCTTAGGAATACGAACACCTTGAGAGTTGCCAATTTTAACAATTCGGGTTCTAATATCTGCGCCCATAGTTAGCTGATTTGAAAAGCATAATATAACTACATAGCTACTGAAAAAAAATTCAACGGTTTTGGGAGGCGATCGCGCCCTAACGTCTCGCACTGCTCGACAACAAAGCTGGCGTTTCTACAATTGATCTAGCAAGAGATTGTATTCTGCATGAGATCCAACCCAGAACCAAATTGCAGTGTCCTCCTCCAATTGACCAACGGCGCGATAATCTCTATTGATGCGTGCAGAATAGATGGGCAGTGTTGAGTGGACTTTCTTGAATCGCAAGCTTGGATAATTCGGATTTTGCTTGAATTGCCGATAGGCTTTGCGAGTTTGTTGTTGAATTGTCTTTGGTAGCTCGGCAAACAGTTTGCGAAACTCAGTAGTGGTAAGAGATTTCACAATATGTCTGGGTCTAATTCCTGAGTTTTGCCTGCCCGATATTCTACCACTGCTTCTGCTGCCAATTTAGCTAACAAATCTGGAGAACGAGCAAAGGACTCGTCCCATCGCCCCTCATCTTCGATTTCTTCTAAAATTAGAGTCGCGATCGCATCTTGCTTATCCGTTGACAAGGTTTTCAATCGAGCAATCGCTTGTTCGAGCAATTCAGTCATATTGTTCAATCATGACGCAGGATACTATCACATTATTACGTTTTCAAGAGTAGGGAAAACAATCAGGGTAGTTCTACAACTTTTTAGATTAACGTCCTTGTAATGCGATCGCTAATAACTTTTCAGGGCTTAACGCAGTGCGATCGCGCGCCAAATTAACCTAAAAATATCACAATCCGTTCTGTTGCAAACCCTTGTGTTAGCTTGCATTATCCACCTCTAAGTAATTGGTCATATTCTGAATGCGTTCCAATCCAAAACCATGCCATGTCACCATTCTCTTCTACTGCTAAGGCACGATAATGAAGTCCTATTCGCACCGACCAAAACGAACCTACTTTCTTAAAATGAAGCGATGGATATCGAGAATCTTGCTTAAGTAGCTCATAACATCGATTGGCAAGTATCTGAATATCACCCGGCAATTGCCGATAGTGATACCAAAAGTCAGGAGTGGCACGGTATCTCACAGGTCAGTACAACGCCCTTCCCGTAAATGTTGCAGTGCCTTTTCACCTAGCTTATCAAGACGACCTGCGGCGACATCTTCCTCAAATTGCCGATCCCAAACCTCTGCATCAAACTCAGCAAACCAGGCTCGAAAAGCAGCAAGCTCCTCGGAGGAAAACTGTTTGATAGCCTGCTCAACATCTTTCAAGTTATTCATACATATAAAGAAATCATAGGCGCTACTGATTCATTCCATTTTACCGTCTGACGCATTACTCATTGCATCAGTTATTAAGTTGTACCCGAAGCCTTAACTACTGCTTTGACCTGCGATCGCCTACAGAGTTCTAGACTCAACGAAAGCGATCGCGCGATAATTTCTCTGGACTCTGGCGTGATGCGACTTCAAGAACTCTAAAATTATTCTCAACTACTCCTCAAACGACACTAAAAGCTTACGAAGTAGCTGAGTGAGAGCTTTACGTTCCGATGCTTCTAAAACGCTAATGACAAGATGCTCATTAATTACATGAGCTTCAACCGCTTTTTCAATTATATTAAAACCTTTATCAGTTAACTCAATTCGTGTCCCCCGACGATCGCTTGGCTCAGGAATACGCTTAACGAGTTCAGCTTGCTCCAAGCGATCAATGCGATGCGTCATTGTCCCTGATGAAACCATCAGCGTGTTAAACAACTCGGTGGGCGAAAGTTGGTACGGTTGACCAGAACGGCGGAGAGCCGCTAACACGTCAAACTCTCCAACGGTTAAGCCAAATTCTGAAAATGTTTCTTGGATGGCTCGCTCTAAATGCTTGGCTAATCGTCCCATCCGTCCAATAATGCCCATCGGTGAAACGTCCAGATCAGGACGCTCCCGTTGCCACTGCACTAAAATCTTATCGACTGCATCAGACTCCATCGTGTAACTCACTTATCTAAGTTTCTTGACACTAAATATCTTGACATCAAAATAATCGGTATAATCTTGATATCAAGTATCTTACTTTCAAGACAAGTGAGCAGAGGGATTCCAACATGAATGGACGGACGATCTATCTTCTAGCCGCGCTTACGGGCGGTGCTTTTATACCTATACAAGTCGCTCTTAACACCTTGCTGCGACGCTACGTAGGTGAGCCAATGCAAGTTACATTTGTCTCATATCTTGCGGGGACGTTAACAGCACTTTTTATCTGCTTTATTGCACAGTATCCACTTCCCACTTCGACTGCTCTTACTCAAACCTCTTGGTGGATGTGGACTGGTGGCTGTTTAGGGACATTGTATGTTTGGTCAACTATTGTCGCGACTTTGAGAATTGGAGCCACACTTACACTTGCGATAACGTTCGCAGGGCAGATGATCGCCGCCTTGTTTCTGGATCACTATGGTGCGATTGGGTTGGCAAAGTATCCAGCCAGTCCAGCCCGAATTACAGGAGTTGTAATTGTGTTTTTGGGCGTTTCGTTAATCGCCTATGCAAAGCGCTAAGTGACTTAACACTATTAGCACCAACCATAACCAGAAACAAAAACTTAACTGATGGAAATCACCTACAGATTCCAAACTACGAATTTTTCCGTATATCCTTTGGTGTTATCTAAAATAATTCTGTTAGAAATTTAGCAATTATTTTGACAATACACTCAGATATGCAAAAGGATTCCCTGCGTCCTGAGTCGAAATCCTCTGCTTATAGCTAAGATCGGCTTAAGCCAACTGCTAAAGTACCGGAATTTTAAAAGCATTAGTGTATGTTATTTCCATCAAGGCGACATCGTTTGTTATTTATCCTGTTTAGCGCTTGCTTGAGTGCAACGCTGTTGTTTAATAACTCTTTTGCTATATCTGCACCATTAACTACCAAAAATCAAATGTCGCTTTCTGTAACTGAAAATGTCCGCAAAACTGTCCTAGAAAATGGGCTTACTGTCCTGACTAAACAAGTTAAAACTGCCCCCGTTGTTAGCGTTCAAGTCTGGTATCAAATTGGTTCACGCGATGAAGCTCCCGGAGTAAATGGCATTGCTCACCAACTAGAACATATGTTGTTCAAAGGTACTACCAGCCGCCCAATTCAGTTTGGACGCTTGTTTAGCGCTTTGGGTAGCGATTCTAATGCTTTTACAAGCTACGATCAGACGGCTTACTTTGGTACAGTCGAGCGCGGCTTAATGGAAAGTCTCTTAGAGCTAGAAGCCGACAGAATGCAGAATTCTCTAATTAACGCCGAACAACTAACTAGCGAAAAGCGCGTAGTAATTTCTGAGTTGCAAGGATACGAAAATAGCCCCGACTACCGTTTGGGTAGAGAGGTAATGCGTGCTGCCTTGCCAAACAGTCCCTATGGATTGACTATCGGCGGCACTAAGGCAGATGTAGCTAAGTTTACTGTTGAACAAGTCAAAAGTTATTACCGCAACTATTACAGCCCTAAAAATGCCACTTTAATAATTGTGGGAGATTTTGAGCCAGATGCGACTCTGGCAAAGGTTAAAGAGATTTTTGGCAAAGTACCAAACGCTCAAGAAAAGATTGTTAAACCTCAAACAACAGCAACTAAGCCCCAAACACAGACAAAACAGCCAATTGTTTTAAAAGAGCCGGGTGCAGCTTCATTGTTGCAAACTGTCTATCCCTTAGTAGATATCAATAATCCCGATGCGCCTGTTTTGGATGTGCTGAATAGCATTTTGACCGAAGGGCGCAACTCTAGACTTTATCAAGCTTTGATTGAGTCGGGACTCGCTAGTAATATGAATGGTTACGCGGCGACTTTGGCTGGTGGTGGCTGGTACAACTTGGAAATAACCGCCGCTCCTGGACAAGAATTAGCAAAAATCGATAGGGTATTGTTGGATGCGATCGCACTTCTAACCGAAAAAGGCGTAACTACTGACGAATTAAACCGCGCCAAAACTCAACTAAAAGCTTCGGTATTGCTCAACAACCGCGATATTGCTTCCCAAGCAATGCAAATTGGCTACGACCAAACAACCGCCGGAGACTATCGTTTTACTGATCGCTACCTAGCCGCCATTGATAAAGTTAGTCTTGAAGACGTACAGCGAGTAGCCGCAAATTACTTAGCACCAGACAAACGGACGGTAGGCTTATTTGAGCCGACCAAGCCGGACGAAGAAGCAAGCACCGGGGGAAATCCTACCCAAATGACCGAAAACTTTAGCCCTGGAGCGCCTGTAGACCCCGCCGAAGTAGCAAAGTATTTACCAAAAGTAGATCCCGCCGTACCAACTCCCAAAGCTTTACCAGAGCAATTTACATTGACTAATGGTGTAAAAGTATTATTGCTACCAGATGCTAGTACGCCAACGGTAACTTTAAGCGGGTTTATCAAAGCTGGCGCAGAATTTGACACGCAACCCAAAGCTGGACTGGCGGCTTTGACGGCGGAAAACTTGTTAAGTGGAACCCAAACTAAAGACGATCTCGCTCTTGCTAAAGCTTTAGAAGATCGTGGTGCAAGTTTAAATTTTCGAGCTTCGCGTGAAGGTGTAGACATTAACGGTCATAGCTTGAAGACAGATTTGCCCGTTGTCCTAGAAACTTTGGCTGATGTAGTCCAAAATTCCACCTTTCCAACGGATGAAATCGAACTTAGTCGCCAAAGAGCTTTAACTAGCCTCGACTTGGAATTAGACGATCCTGCACGTGTGGCGCGACGGGTATTTCAACAAGCAATTTATCCCGCTAATCATCCTTTCCATACTTTCCCTACCCAAGAAAGCCTAAAAAGCCTCAGCCGTGAAGACGTTGTTAGTTTTTACCAAAAACAATATCGTCCCGACCAAATGGTACTAACTTTAGTGGGCGATTTTGAACCCAAACAAGTGCGGAGTCTGTTGGAAAAAGCTCTAAATGACTGGAAAGCTGAAGGTAAAACCCCGGTTGCTAATTATCCTAATGTTCCTGACTCTAAAAAAGTAGTCCAGCTTAACCCCTCTTTACCCGGAAAAACTCAAGCTGTTACCTATATAGGCGATCGCGGGATTAGTCGCAAAGACCCCCGTTTTTACGCTGCTTTGGTACTAAATCAGATTGTTGGTGGCGATACTTTATCTAGTCGCTTGGGTACAGAGTTGCGCGATCGCCAAGGTTTGACTTACGGCATTTATAGCTACTTTAGCGCCGGAAGACAAGCAGGTCCCTTTGTCGTCTCCATGCAAACCGACCCAGAAGACGCTAACAAAGCTATTTCCAGTGTCCGCGCCCTTCTAGCTCAAATTCATGACAAAGGTGTCACTAAGGAGGAAGTAACCGCCGCTAAACGCTCTTTAACTCGCGGTTACAATGTTGGTTTGGCAAATCCTGACGAACTAGCTAACACAATTAGACTCAATGAAGTTTATGGATTAGGTAAGGACGAATTAAGCTCTTTTTCCGCCAAAATTGAAGCTGTAACTCTAGAAGACGTGAATAAAGCCGCTAAAGAATTACTCCAAAGCGATAAATTTGCGATCGTTACGGCGGGAGGAAATACCGCTAAATAACCGTAGGATTTCAAAACCAATGTAGAGACGTTGCAATGCAACGTCTCATTGCCAAAATTTATACATCTGTAGCAACGTCTCATTGCCAAAATTCATAAATCTAATCAGCAATACCGGGGTAATAATATGCGATCGCCTGCTTAAAAAGGTTTTGGTGAGGCTTTCCGCTTTATTAAAGCTCGATTGATAAGTACGATAGATTTATGCGCTTTTCCATTAGTTAATCTATGAATATTTTTAGCAGCTTATTTTCCTCACCAGTTCAAACTCCTCGTTCTAAAAAACAAGCTAAAGGAATTGAAATTAAATCCGAGCGGGAAATTGAAATTATGCGCCAGTCAGCAAAGATTGTCGCCACTGTACTAAAAGAAATATCCCAACTGGTAGAACCAGGAATGACTACCGCAGACTTAGACGCTCATGCCGAAAAGCGCATCCGGGAAATGGGCGCAACTCCTAGCTTTAAAGGCTATCACGGCTTTCCCGGTTCTATTTGTGCCAGTATTAATAACGAAGTAGTACACGGCATTCCTAACCCTAAAAAAGTTATTCGCTCTGGAGATGTCTTAAAGGTAGATACGGGAGCATTTTATCAAGGCTTTCATGGCGACTCTTGCATTACTATTGCTGTGGGCGCAGTAACTCCCGAAGCGGCGAGATTAATAAAAGTAGCTGAAGAAGCCCTTTATAAAGGTATTGAGCAAGTAAAAGCCGGAAACTACCTAATGGATATTGCGGGAGCCATTCAAGATCACGTTGAAGCAAACAAGTTTAAAATAGTTGAAGACTTTACTGGGCATGGTGTCGGGCGCAATTTACACGAAGAACCTTCCGTATTTAACTATCGCACTCGTCAATTACCGAATGTCAAGTTAAAAAAAGGCATGACTTTAGCTATTGAACCAATTTTGAATGCGGGTTCTAAATTAACACGCATATTATCCGATCGCTGGACAGCCGTTACTGTTGATAATTCTTTGTCAGCGCAGTTTGAGCATACAGTTTTAGTTACTGATGATGGCTACGAAATTTTAACTTGTCGCTCTAAAGTGTAGCTCGATAAAGTATCACAATAATTCGCTAGTTAATAAACCTATGGTGAAATAGGTTTTGAGAAGCTGAAAAGCTCTATTACTGAGCAATAAATAAGTCAATAACGCCTATATTTTGGGATTAATTAACAATAACTTTGCCGCTTTTTTGAATTCTAATCACGCCTTGCTTTTCGTTTAAAGCTTGGGCTTCACTCAAAGAAACTTCTAGCAACCCTGAATTAGCACTAGAGGTAGCAGCAACTTGGATAAACCCATTATCGGGACGAACTAAAGTAATAGTTACAGGAGCAGGTAAGTCTTTGAGTACAACTTCTGCTTTTGCTGCTAAAGTTCGCCGCTCGGTGTATTCGATCGCCTCGTAAGTAATTGCAATATTGGTAGTATTTGTTAATTTGACACTTACTTTACCGTTGATGGGCGTTACAGTGGCGATCGCATTACTCCTTTCTTCAGGTAAAGGCGGGACTATTGGAACGCTTGGCTCTGTGGTATTAATGGGTGAGCGATCGCGCCTATAAAGCCGTTCGTTAAATATACTTGGGTTAGGATTAAGCACTCCACTTGGTGTACGCGAAGGAGTTTGAGCTAAAGAGTTTAGCGGAATACCGACAAATAGCAAGCTACCGCAGATTACAACTAATTTATTTTTACTTCTATTGAGTTTACGCATATTGCCTAAATTGTTTTCCGATAAAGTATTAAGATTATCCCCTATCTTCATCTAATAATAGGTATAAAATTACTTAAATTAACAATAGGTATAAAATTACTTAAATAGATTAAAAAGCGCTTGGCGACGGGGTTTCACTGGCAACTTACTATCGTCTATAGGTGGAGAAATAGAGGAGTCCCGCCACAAAACTAAAGGAATACTTAAAGATCCCAAAATTGTTACAACTCCCGCAATCATCCAAACTAATAAGCGATTGGGGCGATAATTTCCCCGTTCTATTTGCCAAAAAACTTGATTGTAGCGCCAAGCTGCTAAACAAATAACAATAATTCCAAAAATTACTAAAGTAACTCCCAGATTTTCTGATGTAAAAAAAGAGTTAATCGCTACAGGTTTTTGAGTAACTGCTACTTGAATTTGACGCAAAAATAAGCCAAATCTGGCGATCGCAAAACCAAAGCCAATCAAAGCAATAGAAGTCCGCAGCCAAGCCAAAAACGTCCGCTCGTTGGCTTGATGTTCTCGTTGGCGATCAATCACAGGTTTTACCATTACTTGTCGCACCAGTCCAAAATTCGATTCCACGCCCACCAAGGATCGGGATCAAAGGCAAGTTGTTGACCTTCTTGGCTATTTATATACCCCACATGACCGCCATAATCAGTTAATACTAAGTCAATATGCGGATTAGCTTTACAAGCAGCTTGCAAATCGGGAATGATCGCCGGATCGAACATGGGATCGTCCGCAGCATAAATAATTAAAGTGGGCTTTTTTAAGTAAGGTAATATATGTAAACCGCTACTAGCCTCGTAGTAAGCCTCAACCGTAGGAAAACCCAAGCGCTCAATAACTAGCTCTTGGTCAAAACCCCAGATGCTAGTCGCCCTCTCAATAGCCGCTAAATCAATTTTTCCAGGGTGAGCATGATAGATTTTTAGAGCTAGTTTTTTTAGTTCTTTAGCGATCGCTTGTTCCAAATACTTACCCCAAGGATCTTTAACCAAATAATTGAGACTTCGCACCGAATCCAAACTTGGACAAATTACCGCCGCGCCGCCAATTTCGGCAATATCTAGCTCTATTTCCTGATTGCTCGTCAATTCTTGCGCCGCTTTTACCGCCCACAATGCCAATTGTCCACCCAGAGAAAAACCTGTAAACCAAAAATTGGCAGGACATCCCAGCGCTTTAGATTGGGCAGCAATGCGAACAAAGTCTTCTCCTTCAAACAAACCATCAGAAGTCAATGTTGGCGATAACAAAGCGGTTTTACCGTGCGCTCTCCAATCAAATAGCACGACTGCGTAGCCTTGGGCAAAAGCTTTGCGTCCCAATAGTTTTAAAAACCACTGATTATTTAACGATCCGGTAATCCCATACGTCCCAATAATCGTACCGCGCGGATTTTTAGGAATGGCAACAGTGCCAAAAATTGGTACGCCTTTAGCCCCAGTAAAAACTTTTTCTTGGTAAGGTGGCTCTGGGTGTACGGTTGTATTCTCCCATTGCTGACTAGCAAATAGGGCTGTATAAACAGTCATTAACAAGCCATTTTTTAGCCACCAAGGGGGAATATAGGCAAAATTTGACATAGCAAGTTTCGATTAGATGCCAATTACCATGTTATTTCGGTTTACTGCCGAATAGTTTTATTGGTAGTCCTAAATAAGGAAGGATCTAATAGTATAGATGTCTCTAAAAATAACTATGTCCGCAAACATTATTTTCTGTCCACGCTGTGATTCGTCTCGGGTAGTTAAAAACGGATTTATTCACAATGGCAACTAAAACAATAAGTGTAAACAGTGTGATAGACCTGAGGGGGTGACAAGCACTCCAAAAACCTTATCACGTATAGACTTGACCGAATGATGGTAGAAAAAGATAGGTCAAATTTTGTCAACAAGACCTATCAGTTGAAAATGATACTTCCATTCTA
>JAABUN010003528.1_pt1 | contig 23945 bp, 27 predicted proteins | sample 5559311 | NCBI WGS metagenome assembly JAABUN01 (sample SAMN10711877, study PRJNA513370) | rock metagenome | isolation source: Antarctica rocks | place: Antarctica: Victoria Land, Siegfried Peak sud
GCGGTAAGACGAAAACCGATTGGGAGAACACATGGAATATCGTAATATCGCCATCATAGCGCACGTGGACCACGGCAAGACAACCCTGGTGGACGGAATGCTCACGCAGACTCTAGAGCTTGGACATGGACAGGAGATCTCCGAGCGAGCTCTAGACAGCAACGACCTCGAAAAGGAACGCGGCATTACGATCCTCGCCAAAAACACGGCGATTGAGTACGGAGGGGTCAAGATCAACATAGTCGATACCCCCGGACACGCGGATTTCGGCGGCGAAGTCGAGCGGGTGCTGGGCATGGTCGACGGCTGCCTGCTCCTCGTAGACGCGGCGGAAGGCCCGATGCCCCAGACGCGCTTCGTTCTTAGGAAGGCAATCGAACTCAGCCTCAAGCCAATCGTGGTTATAAACAAGATCGACCGCCAGGATGCCCGACCCGAAGAGGTCGTGGACCTTACTTTCGACCTGATGGCGGACCTCGGCGCGACGGACGAGCAGCTCGATTTCCCGATCCTCTACGCCATCGCCCGCGAGGGCAAGGTTTTTACGGATCTCGCCGAGCCTCGTGAGGACATGAAGGAACTGTTCGAGACGATCCTGGAGCAGATACCGCCCCCGGAGGTGTCTCTCGATGAACCGTTCCAGATGGTGGTTACGAACTTGGATTACTCTGAGTATCTGGGGCGTATCGTGGTGGGCCGGGTGCGGCGTGGAAAGGTTGGCCGCGGCGAGTTCGTCAACCTGATGCACAAGGACGGCACCATGACGAAGACTCGCGTAGCTCAGCCGTTCACACACCTCGGTCTCCATCGCATCGAGGCTGAAGAAGTCAGCGCGGGAGACATCGTGGCGTTGTCCGGGATAGAGGGCGCCCAAATCGGGGAGACGGTCGCGGATCTCGCGGACCCATCGGCTCTGCCGATCATCACCGTGGACGAACCAACGGTGAGCATCGTCATGCAACCGAACACGAGCCCATTCGCGGGGCTCGAAGGCAAGTACGTTACGTCCCGGCACCTGCGCGACCGGCTGCTTCGGGAGGTCCAGACAAATGTTTCCCTGCGCGTCGAGGAGCTTAGGCCCGACGAGTTCGAGGTATCGGGGCGCGGAGAGTTGCACCTGTCGATCCTGCTTGAGACCATGCGGCGCGAGGGTTACGAGGTGCAGGTTGGCTCCCCGAAGGTTATTACGCGGGAAATCGACGGCAAGAAGCACGAGCCGGTAGAGCATCTGGTGATCGACGTCCCGGAGGAGTTCGTGTCCAACGTGATAGGGGTTCTCAGCGCTCGCAAGGGTAAACTGGCGGACATGGAGCCGCAGGGCTCGCGCACCCGGATCGAATTCCGCATTCCGTCGCGGGCGCTATTCGGTTTCCGAACGCAGTTTCTGTCCATGACTCAAGGGACCGGCATCATGAACCACGTCTTCGACGGCTACGCGCCGTGGGCGGGAGAACTGAAGACGCGGCGCAACGGCAGTCTGGTGGCGATGGAGGCCGGTAGCGCGTTCGCCTACTCCATCTGGAAGCTGCAGGAGCGCGGCGGCTTCTTTATCCAGCCTGCTACGGATGTCTACGTTGGTATGGTCGTGGGTGAGAACGCCCGAGAGAACGATCTGAACGTCAACGTATGCAAAAACAAGAAACTCACCAACGTCCGGTCCTCCGGAGCCGACGACGCGCTGAATCTCACCCCAATCCGGACTCTCACCCTGGAGGACGCGCTCGAATACATCGGGGGCGACGAGTTGGTGGAAGTAACACCCAACTCCATCCGGCTGCGAAAGAAGATCTTAGAGCCCGGTATGCGTAAGGGCTAGTAGCGGCTGGCGGACTGCCTCGGCGATTCGGTTCTATAATGTGGCCATGAAAACCATCTGCTTTCTCTCGGATTTTGGATTGTCGGACGATTTCGTGGGGACTTGCAAGGGTGTGATCTCACGGATCTCACCGAGAGCTAACGTGATCGACCTGACGCACTCCGTCCCTGGATTCGCCGTCGAAGCGGGTGCGGAGATCCTGGAGCACGCAACCCGATACATGCCAGAGGACTGCGTCTTTCTGGCGGTAGTGGATCCCGGCGTCGGAACCGAACGCCGGGGGATGGCCTTACGGACCAATGATGGCGCTATCCTGGTGGGACCGGACAACGGGCTCCTGATACCCGCCGCTGAATCCCTGGGCGGCGTGGCGGAGGCCGTGCTCCTGAAAAATCCAGAGTACCGGATCCACCCGGTCTCCAACACTTTCCACGGTCGGGACGTGTTCGCTCCAGCAGCGGCGCACCTGGCCGCCGGAGTCGATCTCTCAGAACTCGGTGATTCTATCTCCCTAGACTCTCTAACGACATTGTCGCTCCCGGACGTGAAGCAACCTCCGAGTGGGGAGCTCGATGCCCGAATTATCGACGTGGACAGGTTCGGCAACGCGCGGCTCTCGGTTCGACAGTCCGAGTCCGGGCTGCAATTCGAGGACATCCTAAAACTCGATGCAGGTGACGGCACTATGCTCGTAAGGTACGTAGAGACCTTCGGAATGGCTCAGACGGGAGAGTTGATCCTGGTCCCCGATTCGCACTGGCGACTGAGTCTCTCCATAAATAAGGGCAACGCGGCCCAAGCCCTCGCCCTGAAGGTCGGTGGCCGTGTAAGCCTGACTCCTCACCAGACCACTGCTGATTCCGGTGCCTGACCCCCGCGACCGCAATGTCTCACCAGAGGATCGTCGCAGAATAACTAAAGCCGCGTTCCTGCGGCCCACGAACCTGTTTGTCCTCATCATCGGCAGCGTATTCTTCGCTGCCACCAGCTTATGGTGGATAGCCCCCTTGACCATACTCACATACGCAGCGGTCGTAACACTAGCCGCACGGGATCCCCTTTTCGAACACCATGTCCTCAAAGGCCGATCCTCGCGCACCCTATCCAACCCCACTCCCGCAGAAGACGTATCCCCCGAGCGTCGCGCTCGCTGGCTGCCCCGAGGCGAGACCCGACAAAAAGTCGAAGAATCACTCGAAGTATATCGAAAGGCCGTCCGGGCAATCGAAGAATCAGACGAAATCACCCGCACCGTGCTCGAAGACGCTACTCCAAGGCTTCACGCAGCAGCGGAACGCCTCGTTGACCTCGCTCAAGATAGAGAGAAGGCGGCGCAAGTCCTGAGTGAGTTGCCACAAGAAGCAGAGAGCGAGAGCAGGCGGGATCTGGAGAGCAAAGTACAGATGGCGGACGCGGAGATCTCCAGTGTCATAGAGAAGTTCGTCGAGTTGCGTACCCGAGTGGTCCGCATATCACTTGACTCAGGACCAGCCGCTCAAGCTATGGCCGGGGAACTGAACTCATCCCTCGACGAGTTGAACTACCGACTCGAAGCTCTGGGAGAGACCATGTCCGGTGCAGACGAGTAGAGACCAGAGCACACTCGTTGCGCTAGGCTGAGCTAACCCTCCAGCCCCGCTCGTCCTCTTCGGGAGCCTCGTGTTGCGCAGGCTGCGGCTCGACTGTCTGGACCACTGGCCGGACGGGGACTCCGCCCAACTCCTGTCGAGACTCGCCGACGGAGACAAGAGAATCCTCGAACCAGTTCTCCAACTGCCCCATCACACGGTCCCGGTAGGCCTCGGAACCCGTCGAGACCTCGTCCGCGTACCTTTCGGCTCGCTCGGTGACCTCGTCCGCCCGTCGCAACGCTCGGCGATAGACCTCGGACTCTTCCACTCGATCCTCCGTGCGCCTATGGGCATCCTCGATCAAACGCCGTGCGTCCTCCTGGGCTTCGGCCACCATCTCGGCGCACTCGCGCTTGATAGCTTCGGCCTCGGAGAGTTCACCCGGCAGGGAACCCCGCAACTCGTCGAGCATCACAAGCAGGTCCGACCGATCCACAACCGCAAGACCCTTGCGCATCGGAACACTCGATGCGTCCTGGACTATAGCGTCCAACTCGTCCATTACTCCGCTTATGTACTGCATGTCTTCTCTCATGGCTCCAACCCTAGCACGCCTATTGAGGCTACGCTAGGCTTTCTGAAAGTATTTTTCGGAGCTTTACCTCAACTTTAGGTCTAATTTTATCTCAAGGTTAAGTGTAATTGGACCTACGCCTAAAGTTGCCTCTTTAGCCAACTTCGTTGCTTGAGTTTTCCGCCCGGCACTGCGGTTTGAGCAAAGTTATCCACAAGCGATGTCCGCATAGACAAAGGTTAAACCTGTTTGACATGGGTTCCGGCGGCATCTAGTGACACGAGGCTCGCGGGGAACGGTGGAAGCAACCACTTAGACTCCTTCAGACGACGTAAACGCAGGGTCGAAAGTAAGGTATTGAGACATCCTGTACTGAAATCTCCAGAGTTGCGTAATGTAAAAAATTCACGTGATTTCGGGGTTACGTCGGAGTATTTGTGAAACCTGGGTTCTTGACGACCTCCAAACGCGACTGTGGGGTCGTCGGCGGCGTTCGAGTGCGCCTGGGTCAGCGGGCTTGGTAGATAGCGAAACCGACGGCTATGAGCGCGGGGAGTATCAGAAAGATCTGGAAGTTGCCCGCCAGGAGTTGCGGCAGCAGGAAGGGCGAGAAGGCCAGCGCGACTGAGACACCGGCGGTCGCCATAGCGAGGGATCCGCCGTTTCTGCCTCCGGCTCGGTGGATGAGCCTACCGGCTAGATAGCCTGCCAGAGCCGATAGGATCAAGCGAAACGGCACTTGATAGATGGCGAATGCGACTGCGGAGCCGAGGATGGAGATGGCTACTCCGGTGAGTAGGGTTTTGACGACCTGGCTCGTTTTCATGGCTCCGGCACGGGCACCTCGGGGTACTCGGGCATCATCGGGGCATTTTATGCCGACGGAGGTTTGGTTCATGCACTCTGTGCAGATGGGTCGTCCGCAGGTCGCGCACGAGACGCGGGTCTCGCGCTTGGGATGGCGATAGCAGTGCATCGGCCCGGACATCAGGAGTCCCGGCGCGAGATCTCACCGCGAGGGACCAGCACTATTTCGCGCCGGTATCCCCGGTGTATTTCCTGAACCATCCTATCGTGCTCCGCTCTCATGCGTTCTATCTCCTTCCGCAACCGGACGTTCTCGCTCCGCAGGCCCAGGATGCGGGCCTCCATATCCAGGGTTCTCGCGACCCCCGCGAGGTTCATGCCCATCTCCTGGGTGAGCTGCTGTATGTGACGGCCTAACTCTATATCCTCCTGTGAGTACAGGCGGGTGTTCTTTATACTCTTGCGCGGCCGCAGCAACCCTTTCTGTTCGTACATCCTCAAGGTCTGTGGATGCACGCCTATAAGCTCGGCGGCCACGCCTATCATGTACACGGGGCGCTTGGCGAAGCTCACTACGCACCGGCCTTCTTGAACAACTCTTCCCGCACATCTTCGTCCCGCTCATCCGCCAGAGCCATTAGAATATCCCGCTCCCGGCGATTGAGCTTCTTTGGAACCAGAACCTTGACGCGCACCAAGAGATCCCCGGCACCGCCGTCCCGAGGCTTGGGTGCGCCAGCGCCTCGCACCCGGAACTGCTTCCCGTCCTGAGTACCCGCCGGCAACTTGAGCGTCACGGACCCGCCACTCGGGCGCGGAACCTTGACCTCCGCCCCGAGGGCCGCCTCGACGAAGCTCACCGGCGCCTCGATCACGAAATCGTCACCCTTGCGCTCGAACACGGGATGCGCCTCGACGTGCGTGATGACGTAGAGATCCCCCGCCGCCGCGCCCTTTGTCCCGGCATTGCCACGGCCCGCGACCCGGATTTTCATGCCCTCCCTGGCCCCAGCCGGTACTTTAACCGTCACGGATCGCGTCGTCTTAGAGCGCCCACTACCCCGACAAACACCACAGGGAGTCTCTATCACACGCCCCTCACCACCGCATCGCCCGCACGGCTCCGACAACGCGAAGAACCCCTGATCCCGACTTCTCAGCCCACGCCCCCCACACTCGGGACACGTCTTTGGCGCAGTCCCAGCCGCCGCACCCGTACCCCGACAAGCCCGACACTCCTCCTCCACCGGGACCGACAACCGCGTAGTCACACCCTCAAGAGCGTCTTTAAACTTCAAGTTCACGCTCAAAGTTATGTTGGTGCCTTTGGCGGGTGCTTCGCGACGGCGAGCGCCGCCACCGAGGACATCCCCGAAAGTTCCGAAGAGGTCCGAGAGGTCGGATACATGGGTAAAATTTCCGCCTCCCGCACCGGGCGGCGCTCCTCCTGGAGCTTGTCCACCGGCGTTGCCGCCGCCGAAGAAATTTCGCGGTCCTTCATCGTATTGGCGGCGTTTCTCCGGGTTTGAGAGGACTTCGTAGGCGCCCTGTATTTCTTTGAACCGGCCTTCGGCCTTTGGGTCGTCGCGGTTCGCGTCCGGGTGGTGTTTGCGGGCGAGCTTGCGGTAGGAACTCCGGATTTCATCCTGCGAAGCTCCTCTTGAGACATCCAGGGTCTTGTAAAGGTCTTTAGCGGCCAAGACTAATCCTACCCCGCAACTACAACCTTAGCTGTGCGGATCGGCTTGCCATTTAGGGTGTAGCCTCTCTGGAAGGTCCGCAGCACGGTATTCTCCTCATGCTCTTCTGAGGGTTCGCTCATTACGGCTTCGTGGACGTTGGGGTCGAAGGGCTCTCCGTCGGAGGGTACGGGCGTGAGTCCTTGTTCTCCAAGGACGGCGGCGAACTGCTCCAGGGTAGCTTGCACGCCGCCGCGCACGTCGCCTTCGACCTCAAGGGCTCGTTCCAAGTTGTCTAGGATTGGCAGTAGGTCGTTTACTAGTCGCTCGGAGGCGTTGCGCATTACGCGCTCCATCTCGCGTTCCTGGCGTTTACGAGCGTTGTCGAACTCGGCCCGCAGATACATCATATCGTCCCGGTGCTGGTCCCGCTCCAGGCGTGTGGCCTCTAACTCTTCTTGGATGGCCTCGATGTCCACGTCGCTGATGTCTTCGGAGGAGCCTTCCTCCACGATCTCGATGTCTTCGAGCACTTCGTCGGGTTGCGTGCCGTCGGGAGGGTTGCCCTCGTCCGGGGCTTCGACTACCGAGGGATCGTCTTCCGCAGGTTCGTTCGCGGGCTCTTCGCCCGGCTCGGGGGCTGCCGGCTCCCTCTCGTTGTCTTCCGTCTCTTTGCGCCGCTCTTCGCTGCTCAAGGGTTCGTAGTCCTCCTGTGTATTCGTACTGGCCGGGGCGTTACGATTCCCCGGCCAGTCGGGCTTCGAGCGTCGTTACTTGTTGTCCTGAGTCTCGCTGCCGTCTTCGGCGGCTTCATCCTCTACGACTTCGGCATCCTCGACCAAGTCGTCGTCGAGATCCTCGGTGGAGGCGGCTTCCTGCTCTTGCTCGGCCTGCTGGTAGAGCTGCTGCGAGAGCGCGTGCGAGGCGGAGAGTAGGACTTCCTGCTTACGCTTTATCTCCTCGATGTCTTCGCTCGCCAACGCCAGCTTCGCGTCCTTGAGAGCCTCGTCGATGTTGTTCTTCGTCGCTACGTCGACCTTGCCGTCCACGTCCTTCATGTTCCGCTCGACGGAATAGACGAGGTTATCGCAGTTGTTGCGGATATCCGCTTCCTCGCGGCGGCGCTGGTCGTCCTCGGCGTGAGACTCGGCATCCTCCATCATCTGCTCGATGTCCTTGTCGGAGAGACCGCTTGAGGCGGTTATGGTGATCCGCTGTTCCTTGCCGGTACCGAGATCTTTGGCTCCGACATTCACGATGCCGTTAGCGTCGATGTCGAAGGAGACCTCGATCTGAGGCACGCCCCTGGGCGCTGGCGGTAGTCCGACCAACTGGAAGTTGCCGATCAGCTTGTTGTATATCGCCATCTCGCGCTCGCCCTGGTAGACCTTGATCTCGACCGAATTCTGGTTGTCGTCGGCGGTAGTGAAGGTCTCGCCCTTGCGCGTAGGTATGGTCGTGTTCCGCTCGATGAGCTTGGTCATAACCCCGCCCTTGGTCTCGATGCCAAGAGAGAGCGGCGTCACGTCGAGGAGCAGCACGTCCTTGACGTCACCGGCGAGCACACCGGCCTGGATGGTCGCGCCGATAGCGACGACTTCGTCCGGGTTTATGCCGCGATGAGGCTCTTTCTCCGTAATCTCCTTGACCTGTTCCTGGACCGCCGGGATGCGGGTCGAACCACCGACCAGAATCACCTGATCTATCTGTCCAGCCTGCAATCCAGCGTCTTTCATGGCCTGACGAACCGGACCAGCCGTACCCTCTACGAGATCCGCGGAGAGCTGATTGAACTGCGCTCGACTGAGCGTGAGATCCAGATGCTTCGGACCGTCCTGATCAGCGGTGATAAACGGTAGGTTGATGGAGGTGCTGGTAGTGGTGGAGAGTTCCTTCTTGGCTTTCTCAGCCGCTTCGAGCAGCCGCTGCGTCGCCATTCGGTCCTTCGAGAGATCGATCCCCTCGCTCTTCTTGAACTCCGACGTAAGCCACTCGACTATCTTGGCATCGAAGTCGTCGCCGCCGAGGTGGTTGTTACCACTGGTGGCCTTAACCTCGAACACACCCTCGCCAAGCTCCAGGATCGAAACGTCAAACGTACCGCCACCGAGGTCGAAGACGAGGATGGTCTGCTCGTTCTCCTTATCCAGACCGTAGGCCAGCGCAGCCGCCGTCGGCTCGTTGATGATCCGCTTGACGTTGAGACCCGCGATGCGTCCAGCGTCCTTCGTCGCCTGACGTTGGGCGTCCTCAAAGTACGCCGGAACGGTGATGACCGCATCGGTCACTTCCTCGCCCAGATACTCCTCCGCGTCGCGCTTCAGCTTCTGGAGGAGCATTGCGCTGATCTCCGGCGGAGAGTAGTCCTTCTCCCCCACACGAACCTGAACTTCGCCGTTGGATCCCGTAGTGACGTTATAGCCTACGCGACGAGACTCCTCGGAGACATCGTTCTGACGCATCCCCATAAAACGCTTGATCGAGTAAATCGTGCCGTCCGGGTTGGTAACCGCCTGCCGCCGAGCCAACTGACCAACCAACCGCTCGCCGCTCTTCTTGTCGAACGCGACCACCGATGGCGTAGTCCGCTCACCCTCGGAGTTGGTTATTACTACCGGATCTCCACCCTCAAGAACCGCCACGCAACTGTTCGTAGTTCCCAAGTCTATGCCAATACTCTTGCCCATTCAGTTTCCTCCAAAAGTTTACGAGTTATCTAAACCGCGCCTAGTATAAAATGTGAGTGTGCGACCTGCAAGTCTGTACGATTACATTTCTTAAATCGTTTGTTGGGCGCATGAGGTAGGATACAGCGCAGCGAAGTGGTGTCTTGTCACGGAGGGTTTAGGCAGGTTGGAAGAAACTATCTTATTGGTGGACGACGATGCGGCGTTGCTAGAGGTAACGTCCATCGTGTTGATGTCCGAGGGTTACAGGGTCGTCACGGCCAAAGATGGGTCCGAGGCGTTGCGCGTGTTGGGTTATGAGAGCTTGGATCTCGTAGTGCTCGATATCATGATGCCTAACATGAGCGGCTTCGAGGTGCTCAAGAAGATGCGTGAGCGGAGCGACGTTCCCGTGGTGATGCTCACCGCCAAAAACCAATCCGTGGACAAAGTCGTTGGTCTGGAGCTCGGAGCGGACGATTACATAACGAAACCATTCGACACCAAGGAGTTGCTGGCTCGTATCAAGGCGATCCTGCGTCGTTTCGGGCGGCAGGAGGGCAAAGATGGGGATGGCACGGTTCGGTTGGGTCGTTTGGAGCTGGATCCCTCGGGTTACACCGTCAAGCGGGATGGCAAGCCCTTGGATCTCACCCCCACCGAGTTTCGGATACTCGCGTTGTTGTTGAGAAGGCCGGGTCAGGCATTCTCGCGAGCCCAGATCTCCGAGGCCGTCTCGACGGGTTCGCACTATCTTGAGAGTCGATACATAGACGTGCACATCTCGCGGCTGCGAGGCAAGATCGAAGACGACCCATCCAAGCCGACCGTAGTTCAGACTGTTCCAAGCGTTGGGTATCGGGCCGCCCGACCGGGCTGAAAAGAGAGCGGTGAAGTCGCTCGTGGAAATTCGGGATGAATAGACTCCGGGGCAAGGGCGGACGCAACCTGCTGACGACACTGTCTTTCCGCGCCCGGATCTTCCTGGCACTGGTTGGTATATCCTCCATCACCAGCCTCGTTATCGGGGTGACGCTGTACTCTTTCGCTCAGGAACGCCTACTCGAAAGCGAGACGGACCTCCTCGTGCAACGCTCCCGAACCGCGAACGCCGGTGCGAACTCCTTCCTAGAAAGCCTACGAAACCCCCAAGACCGAACCCTTCCAGCGGCGGAGACCTACGCCGACGAGCTAGTCCGGTCAGTGTCCGCGCCAACGGGACTCACCGTTCTATACATTGGCCCCCAAGGCGAACCACTCGCCGCCCGCGCCGCTTCCGGCGATTCGGTGTCTCCTACGGAGACCTTCGAGACGTTCGGGCTCAACGAAGAAGAAGTCAGTGACAGGCTAGGTTCCGAGGATTTGAAGGGGCGTTTGATCCCCGGCGACGAGCCTCGCTACGTGGCGATTTGGCCTATTAGTTCGGACGGCAACATTCGGGGTGTGATGGTCTACAGCGCTCCACAGGAAGGGCTGGAGCAGACGCTCGCGTATCTGCGGTACGGGATACTCGGGGCGATTCTCGCCAGTGTGTTGCTCGCCGCGCTCGGGAGCTTCCTCTTGACCCGCCAGATCACACGTCCACTCTCCGAGACTCGTGACGCCGCTATCCGGGTCGCATCGGGGGACTACGCGCCGGTACGGGTCGAGCGCGACGACGAGCTAGGCGAAGTCGCCCGAGCATTCAACTACATGGCCGAAGAAGTAGAGCATTACGTGGGGGAGATCCAGGAGCAGAAATCCCGCCTCGAAGCCGTCCTGGAAGCCTCCCCCGAAGCCGTGGTCGCCACCGACCTAAATGAACGCATTACGATGGCGAATCCCGCCGCCGCCCGAATGCTCGGCATACAAGCCGCCGATTACGGACGACCACTGGAGGAGATCGGCACCCCTCCCGCAGTGCTTCAATGCCTGCGGGAAGCCGCCAAAACCGGCGTAGCCGTGCGCGAATTCGAGACCGATGACCGGAACCTCTGGGCCTACGCCGCACAGATGAACCAGGAGAACGAACCGGACACCTCTCCGTCCAACGGTCTATCGTTGGAGAGTCCCGGCACTATTCTAGCGATCAGGGACATAACGGAGCATCGTTCACTGGAGAAGGCTCGCACGGACTTCGTGTCGGACGTTTCGCACGAGTTGCGTACGCCGCTAACGACCATACAGAGCGCCGTGGATCTTATCCGGCGGGCGCGGGACAGGTTGGATCCCCTGGAACTTCGAGCTTTGCAACTGGCGGAAGGGGAATTGCAGCGGATACGCGGCATGGTCGAAGAACTGTCGACGTTGGCGCAAATGGATTCCTGGAAGTACTCGCTGGAGGTGGGACCGGTCGACATCGGCGAAGTAGTGCGGAGTTCCGTCGAAGCTATCGAGTCGAAAGCCGAGAGGTTCGGGATCGAAGTGAACTTCAAGGATATTGGGCAGCATACTTGCGTCTGCGACTCGCGCAAGATGTACCAGGTCTTCCTCAATCTTCTGGACAACGCCATCAAATACTCGGACCCCGGCGCGAGCGTCAATGTAGCTATAACGGAGGATCCCGCAAACGTGAGCGTCGCGATCCGGGACACTGGATTCGGAATACCGAAGGAAGACCTGCCTCAACTCTTCGAACGTTTCTACCGCGTGCACAAGGATCGCTCACGGGCTACGGGTGGCAGTGGTCTCGGGCTCGCGATCAGCAAGCACATAGTCGAGATGCACGGGGGCGACATCATCGTGGACAGCGAAGTCGGGGTGGGCTCGACTTTCAGGGTCCGCGTACCGAAAGCTCCCCTTCCCCGTTCCGTGAACTATGCGCTCTAGGTCACCGGTAATCTTCATTAGCTTCGTCTTTGCGGTACTTCTCGCTGGTTGTGGGGTCGCTGGCGAGGATCTCATCTCACCAGTCCCGGCGGAGCGAGGTGGTGCGGATCTCGGTCTAGGTCCAGGCGTACGAGCCTTGACATCGGGGCCGGGGGACAAAGGATCGCCCGTGCTGTCTCCGTCGGGTGAACGCCTCGCTTTCGTGATGGATGGCTACGTGGTGGAGAAAGACCTCGCCACCGGTGCCTCCGAGCGCCAAACCACCAGGGATTTCGGGGCCGCCGACGTGGATTGGAGCAACTCCGGCGACGGACTCACCATCTCCTCTATCAGCGAGGAAGACGAAGGCTTCTCGTTCTATAGGACGAGTGGCGACGACAGGGATCTAAACGTCCAACCTGTCTTCGAAGGAGCCCTCTCCGTAGAGGACATTCCGGGGGAGACGGATCTTCTAGTAGCCTTCGAGGATGGAGCGGAGAGCGGTCTAGCGCTACTACAGAAGAGCGGCGAGCCGGATCGCCTATTCACCCGCACAATTGATGGGGATGTCACCGGAATCTCGCTCTCACCGAATGGGGAACAGGCCGCAATCTCCGTTCGTCAGGAGGAATCTTTCGTGATATTCGTCCTTGATCTTCAAGAAGGAACCGTTAGAGAGGCCGTGCGAACCGCCACCGGCAAAGAGATACTGGGTTCCCCCCAATGGGCGCGGGACGGCATTTACTACATCGCTGGAGAAGGCGAGGCTGCGGGTAAAACGCCCGTCTACAATCTGTATCGTCTCCTACAGAACACTCCGGCGGACGCAGAAGTCGCCTCGGGTGTCGGCGAGGATTTCGTCTCTTCCAACATAAGAGTCTCGCCCGATGGCGGTCGCCTGGCAGTGCTTGGTCGCCGCAGCCTCAACTCGCCCGCGAACTTGTATATTTTGGATCTCGAATCAGGAGATCTAAAGACCGCGACTTCCAACGAGAGCATGTTCATAGAGACTGGCCCAGAAGACCTGTCGTGGTCCGCCGACGGAGATAGCATCCTTCTAGTAGCGCGAGCCGCGCTCGACGACATAGAGATTCGGTCAGCGTCAGCCGAGAGGATCACGGCGGACTTCCACAACATCTACGAAGTACCGGTTGGAAAGTTGTTGGAGGACCAATGAGGGGTGTGATCTCCTGGTTTTCAGCAGCGGCGGTGGCTTTCCTCGTCACGGCGGGTGCCTTCCTACTGCTGGCGAACCTCGGCAGGGATCAAGCCCAGGACCAACGTATCTCCAAACCTCAGTCCACACAGAGCGGGCCAATTCTCAAAATGGAACTTCAAGGCAGCGAACTGGAAGCCCTGGAACAGGCTCCGGGCCAATTTCTTGAGGTGCAGGTCAGCAACAATGGCTCGCAGCCAATTTCCGGCGTGAACACTACGGTGAAGGTGTCCTCGGAGAACACTTCTATCTCGGAGACTCGCATCTACCGGGCGGACGTAGCAAAGCTGAAAGCCGACGAGACAAAGACCGTGGAGGTCGACGTGGACCTCTCGTTTTTCGAGGCGCCAGTCGGGAACGCGCCGGACTCTTCTGTCGAACCGCCGCGGACCATTTTGGAGTTTCGGGCGACTACCCTACGAGGCGCGTCAGCCGTTAAAACTGTTATTCTGCCGCCCTGATCCCGCGTACCACCCGCCGAGAATGCGCCCGGCGCGGGCGCGGGGGTCTTTAGTCCGGGCAGCCTTACCCGACCGAGTATCCCTCGGGCAACCTCGCCAACCTCCACAAGGCTACCGAGGTCCGCCCTCGCCAACGTGTACGGTCTCCCTCGATACCAGCCTCGCCGAGCAGCCTTCCAACCACTCTCCAGAAGCGCCGCCGTCGAAGCATGATTTGGCGACCCGACATCGCTTGCGACGGCCTCCACCCGAACGACTCCTCGGCCACGCAAGTCCTTGAGCATCCGGATCAAAAGTCTCTTCCGGGTGCGTGCATCCCCCTCGACGTAGGCCAGAAGCGCGGCATCCTCGCTCAAAGGTCCTACTGGATAACGTCCAGCGTGGGGCAAGTACTCGGGCGGACCGTAGACCAGGAAGCCCAGGACACTGTCTCCCCGGCGCATCACAAAACCAGCGGTCCCCCAGACTTCGCTCAGTTTCTCGAACCAAGCGTTAGCCGAGCGTTCGCCTTCGGTCCAGTGCGAGATCACCGCTTTCAGACCCGGTATATCGTCGGTGTCTCCGGCGGAGATCTCCGCGACGACCGGCGCGAACCGCACCGGCTTCACTTGGGGTCTTCCTCTCCCCCGCCCGGATCGCTACGCTGCTTCCCCAACCGCTCTCGCGTCTCTTGAATTCTGCGCCGCAACTCGTCTGACCGGGCCGAAGGTGTCTCCTCGGCAGTAGCCTCTTCCTCATAGTCCGTCTCCGCGAACGGGTCCGGCGCGGGCGGAACAGGCGCGTGTCGGGAGACATCCCTCAGCGGCGGCCAGAGTTCTTCGTTGTCGGGACTCTCCCCGACGGTGGCTGTGGACTCGAACTTCGTTTCTTCCTCGGATGGCGCTCGTGAGGAACTTCCGTCACGGGTTCGGGAGATACGTTCACGCATACGTTCGCCGACATCGAAATAGCTTTCGCGGCCTCGTTCGCGGGCCTCACCGGCCCGGTTGGATATAGAGCCCCTAAGCTCGCGACCACTCCGCGGCGCGAGGAGGATACCCGCGATCGCGCCAGCCGCGCCACCGATGAGGAATGTGCGAATCCTCTGCTTATCTATCAACGTGAACCACCTTTGGAAGCCTGAGCTTCATTCTAACCCGAAACGTCTAGCGTCGGGTGCTCGCGTCCAGCAGCAGGAAGGAGTCCTGCACCGCGCCGCTGGCTTTGGCAGCCATCTCGTAGACGCGATTGGCGACGATCTCCACGCCCGCGTCCGAGGCGGCCTCGATTGACAGGTTCTCGACCGTGTTGATACCGCCCCGCAGAGCGCTGTCGAAGATGTAGTCGTGGATCTGTCGTATCTCGTCGAAGTACGCGATGTACTCCTCCGCTGGACGGCGCATCGAGGTTCCGAGAGCCCGTACCTGGAAACGTCCTTGATGAACCTCTTCGTCCGACAGGTAAACCACCATGGAGCATACGTTCGGGTGCTCCCGGTAGCGGTTCAGGATTATCTCCGGTGCTAGATGCACGCCCTCGATAATGATGTTCGTGCCTTCGTGCAACGCCCGCTCCACGATGGCATCGATCCCGACCGATACCTGCGTTGACTGAGACCGGAAACCGAAGATCACCGTCTCGTCCTCCTCCACCGGCATCCTGATGTCCTCTCGTCCGATGGCGAAGGAGCTTTTGTGCAGCATTGGTAGGAGATCCGGACTAATAGCTCGCCGCAGAACCTCTCTTATAGAGTCGGTCCCGATCACACTCTGAATATTCAGTCGTCGAGCCACGTCAGCCGCCAGCGTGCTCGTCCCAACCCCCGTAGACCCCCCGATCAGCACGATCACCGGTTCAGTAGATTGACGAAGGGTGCGCCATTTATCAAGGCGCGGCACGATCAGGGAGTCCGAGATCATCAGCTTACTACGGACCCTGGCGAGGACTTCCTCCTCTTCCACCATGTAACGCTCCTCCGCGACTAGCTCGCCACGAACCTCGCTCGCGATCCGGTGCGCTACCTCGGGACGAGCCCCGGCCTGGGCAAGCGTCTGCGCCAGGATGCCTCGGGAGAAAGGAGTCTCCCGACCTTCCTTGACGATGGTGATCTCAAGGTCTTTCAAAGCGCACCTCCATCTCTAGCCCGAACGCTGATAGGCCTAATCTCCGAGGATTCGCAACCCCCCGAACTTCCTCTGCCTGCGACGTTTGATGCGATAAAAGAAGAATAGCAGAAACCCAACCAGCACTAGCGGAACAAGCGGCACTAATACCGCCACAACCCCGCCAACCACTGCCACAGCATCCTCAGTGACACTCAAGAATGGAGCCGAAACTCCAGCCGTGGAGACATTGGCCGATGGCCGCAAGAGCGATTTCAATACCGCAACGACACCCGCGATGCCACCACCCGCCGCAAGCTCCGGTATCGCCTGAACATCCAGGCCCGCCTCAAGCGCCGCCGAGAAAAGCACCGCGCCAGCGACGATCCGAATCGGCGTCTGTACGATGTCCAACATCGAGTCCAGAGCCGGCACTTTATCCAGCCCGCTCTCCACAATCGCGAGCGCGAACAGAACCCCGATCACGACCCAACTCTCCAGAAAACCGAACGGCTGCGGATAATCGAAGAAGCCGATCTTGGCGAAGATACCAGCCAAAGCCAGCGGCAGATAAGCCCGAACTCCAGCTATCGAAGAGAGACCTATCCCAGTACCTGCTGCGAGAAGAAATTCCATCCTCTAATTATATCGCAGCAACACCGACACACGAATGATATTACGACACGTAACCACCGCTTAACGAGAGGCTATTGTGGTGGAGTTTCTGAATTGGATCGCTCTTGCTCTTCTGGTAGTCGCCCTAGTATCGCTCGCCGTGTTGGAAATTTGGGGTCTGTTTCGGCTAATCTCGTATCTTGGGCGGCGACAACCGAGGCGTTAAAAGCCTTTTTTCTCTAGGCTATACTTGTCGGAGTTTACGCCGCACATTACAAAGCCTGGAGGACTTCGTGTCGCAAGCTGTAACTATGGAGAAATTGGTCGCGTTCTGTAAACGCCGGGGATTTGTGTACCAGAGTTCGGAAATCTACGGCGGCATCCGCTCTTCCTACGATTATGGTCCGCTCGGCGTGGAGATGAAACGGAATATCAAAGAGGAGTGGTGGCGGCGCACCGTTCACATGCGCGACGATGTCGTCGGCTTGGACTCGGCGATCATCATGCACCCCAAGGTCTGGGAGGCGAGCGGCCACACGGCGACCTTCAACGACATGCTCGTGGAGAGTCGCACCAGTGGTCGGCGGTATCGGGCGGATCATCTTATAGAGGGTGCTACCGAGATCGACGCTGAGGGCAAGAGTGCTGAAGAGCTTACCGAGATCATCCAATCTGATGACCGCATCAAGGATCCAATGGATGGCGGGCGGGATTTCGCGCCAGTGCGACCATTCAACCTGATGTTCGAGACATTTACTGGTCCAGTTAAGGGGCCGGAGAACGTGGCTTATTTGCGACCGGAGACGGCGCAGGGGATCTTCACTAACTTCAAGAACGTGGTCCAGACGAGCCGGGTGAAAGTGCCTTTTGGGATCGCGCAGCAGGGGAAGAGTTTTCGGAATGAGATCACACCGGGCAACTTTATCTTCCGTACTCGGGAGTTCGAGCAGATGGAGATGGAGTTCTTCGTCGAACCCGGCACGGACGAGGAGTGGCACGAGTTCTGGATCGAAGCCCGCTGGGACTGGTACACATCTCTCGGCATAGACCCCGAGAATCTCCGTCGCTACGAACATCCCCAGGAGAAACTGTCCCACTACTCCAAGCGCACGGTGGACATCGAGTACAACTTCCCGTTCGCTGGGTGGTCGGAACTAGAAGGTATCGCCAACCGCACCGACTACGACCTGAAACAGCACGCCGAACACTCCGGCGAGAACCTGGAATACATCGACCAGACAACCAACAACCGCTACTATCCATACGTCATCGAACCAGCCGCCGGTCCTGACCGGATCATGCTCGCCTTCCTCTCCGATGCCTATACAGAGGAGGACGCTGGTGGCGAAACCCGCACCGTCCTGAAGCTCCATCCACGCATCGCGCCCATAAAAGCCGCCGTCTTCCCGCTCTCTAAAAAAGAGCCCGTCTCGACAGTGGCCCGCGAACTCTACGACGACCTCAAGGGCGACTACCGAATCTTCTACGATGATTCTGGGTCTATAGGCCGTCGCTACCGTCGTCAAGACGAGGCGGGGACACCGTTCTGCGTAACGGTTGACTTCGATACCATGGACGACAACAGCGTGACCATCCGCGACCGCGACACCATGCAGCAGGAGCGCATTCCGATCGCAGCGGTTCGCGAGCGGCTGCAGAAGCTCATCGCGGGCTAGAAAGAGGTTCCCTTTGGCACAACAAAAACCCGTGGCGCTGTGGTGTGTGCCACGTTCCATATCGACCGCTTTCGAGCGGGTATTTGTAGAGCGCGACGACTTCGAAGTGTTGCACGAGCCGTTCTCCATGTCCTACTACCACTCCGAAGATCGACTCTCGGAACGCTTCGCCGACGAAGAATCGGATCCGGAGAACAACTACAGCGATGTTTTGGATGAGGTGCTGAAACCTCGTGAGCAACGAGTCTTTCTAAAAGATATGGCGTATCAGGCGAAGCCTTTGATCGGCTCGGATCTCGCCTCGAAATTCGTCAACACTTTCATCATTCGAGACCCCAAATACGTGCTGGTCTCGATGTACAAGATGTGGCCGGACTTCACCCTCGAAGAAGCTGGCTATGAAGATCTCTACCGCCTGTTCCGGGTGGCTCAGGAAGCCGGACAGAATCCCATAGTCGTGGATTCGATGACATTCTCCGAGAACCCGGTCTCGGTGCTTTCGAGGTACTGCGAGTTGGCCGGGATACCCTTCGAGCGAGATTCTCTTAGCTGGCAACCCGGCGAGGTGAGCCACTGGGAAAACTGGGATGGATGGCACGATGAAGCTCAGAAAAGCACCGGCATCAAACCCGCCGAACGCCGGGACCCCATCCTCCCTCCGGAGTTGAACGAGATGTACGAGCACTGCCTGCCTGCCTACTACGAGTTAGCCGCTCACGCGATCTCGGCTTCTTCGTAGATTTTAGGGGTGTGACTCTCTACCTCTGACCGACTCGCTCCTCGACTTCACCGATCCAGCTTTCGGTTAGATCCTCGTTGTCTTCGACCCATGTTCGAGCGCCTTCCACCGGATCCTGGGACTGGTGGATCTTTAGTTCCAGACTGCTCAACTCATAATCACTGAGCCGCAGAACATCGAGCAACGCCTGTGCGACGGGCTCGCGCTCGGCGAGATCCGTATCCACAAGAATGTGCAGAGTCGAGGGCTGTGTGAGAGCATCGAGTTCGCCTTTCGGGTCTTCGAGATAGTTGAAATCATACCTAAGATTCATCCAGTGTGGACTGTACGCCACAAAGACGAACGGCTTCTCGTCCTGCATGAGTCCGACCATCTTCTCGATCATGGCTCTAGTGCTCGGGTAATCGAGGTCGTTTTGGAGGCCATAGCGCCGGAGTACGTCTTTCGGGACATCATCGGTGAGCGCGGAAGCTTCTGGAGACTGCCCGAGCACCGTCCCAGCCTCCACGCTTTCTAGTCCTTCCAACTTCCTAATGTCCATGTAAGCCGGTACCGCGAGGCTGGAGCGAGTGTTACCTATTAGAAACGACGCAAACAACGCCGCCCCATCCTCCACTTCCTCTACACGCGACTCGTGGCGAGGCATCCAAACACCGGGGAAAGCGTCCAGCTCGCCGTCCGCCACCTCACCGAAGACTCTCTCCGGCTTGGATGCCCGCAACTCGACGTCCTTATAGCCGAGTTCGTCTTCGAGCAAGACTTTCGTAAGGGCGGAGACAGCTACGCTCTCGTCCCAGTTCACGTAGCCGATGATAGCTTTTTTGCCGCTGCCAGGAGGCGGTTCGGTGTTCTCAGCAGAGCTTTGGGAGCAACCGGTGAGGATTATGAGGAGTAAGACGATTAGGGCTAGAAAGCGGAGGTAGGTCAGTTTCAAGTATTTTCGGTTTTCTCGGCGGCTTGGATCCAGGGCTCGACAACCTCCCGGTTATCCTCCAGCCAATCGCCCGCACCCTCGATGGGATCCCGAGTCACGTTGATGCTGGATTCGAGTTCGTTCACCTGCTCTTCGGTTAGCGAGACGGCGGAGAGAAAACTGTAAGCAACATGGTCTTCTTCCGCCAGCCCGGAGCGAACGATGCTCGTAATCTCCGAAGATTCGTCGAGGTCGCCCTGGGCGTCCTTGGGGTCTTTGAGGTAGCGGAAATCGTATTCGACGTTCATCCAGTGCGGGCTCCAACCGAGAAAAACTATAGGCTCCTGCATCAGGTACGCCTGCTCGAGTTCCGAAAGCATCGCAGGAGTACTCGATTCGACTAGACGCAGATCAAGACCGTAATCCGGGATAACTCGTTTGGAGATCATCTCGTGCATATCAGATCCAGGTTCGATGCCGATGATCATATCGGTCTCCGAGTCATCTAGGTCTTCGATGCTTTCGACATTTTTCATATACGTTGGCACCGCTATCCCGAAATCGGTCTGCCCGTCGTACCAGTTTCCCAGACGCTCGACCTCGCCTTCGACCTTCGCCAGACGGTCCGCATGGTTAGGGAGCCACACATCCTGGAAACCATCCACTTCTCCATCGGCCACCTGATCAAAGACCGGACCAATATCGGTTCGCTTTAACTCGACCTCGTCGTAACCTAACTCTTCTTCCAAGATTACTTTGGTCAAGTTCGAGACGGCCACATTTTCATCCCACTCCAAATACCCCAGGGTCAACGTTTCCCCAGCATCCTGTCCGCTACAACCAGCACCGACCCCCACGACAACCAGGCACACTGATACGGCCAAAACACGCAACGTAGTGGAAGCTTTCATCAAAGATCACCACTCATCCGGGGACGCTTACTATCAATCTACGGCCATTCTCCTATATCAGGATCACAAACACGCACCACCAACATAATAATGCACCTATCCTCTCGTATCCAATCGACACCGCGAAACCCTGGAACACACTGAAACAGTGAGTTAGACTACCCACGCCCCGCGCCTGTAGCTCAGGGGATAGAGCACCGGTTTCCTAAACCGGGTGTCGGAGGTTCAAATCCTTCCAGGCGCATACTCGCAAAGCCTATACATAAGCCAAATACGCTGAATAAAAGAAACTCCCGGAGATGATCCGGGAGCCCTTGACACCACTTATGACACCACTTATGACACCACTTATGACACCACCGGGAGCGGGTCGCTATCCTAAAGCGTCGTCCATTGCTCCGGCGGCGGCGTCTCCCATGTCCGGGAGGATGTGAGAGTAGATGTTGAGAGTGAGTGCTACGTCGCTATGTCCTAGAAGCTCCTGGACGAACTTCACGTGTACGCCTTGCTTGAGTAGGAGCGTGGCGCACGTGTGGCGTAGGTCGTGAAAACGGAACGTGGACGGCAACCCGGCGCGGTCGAGCCGGATCTTGTAGTGACGCATCATGTTCCGGCCCTGGATCGTCGTCCCGGCCTCCGAGGCGAACACTAGGCCGTTCTCTTCCCAAAGCCCGGCTTTCGCAAGGCGTTCCTCTAGCTGCGCCTTGCGGTGCGCCTTGAGAGCGGTTACGGCTCTCCTCGTTAGCCGAACGCTCCTACCCTTGCCGGACTTCGGAGCCTCGAACACGCGCCCGTCTCTCGTCTCCGATAGCGTCCTACGCACCTGGAGCATACCGGCGTCGAGGTCGAGGTCTTCCCATTTGAGGCCGAGTAGCTCGCCCCGCCGGAGTCCAGCCGTGATAGCGACGACGTAGAGAGCCTCCAAACGGTCGCCGGAGACGGCTTCGAGGAACACGTGGACCTGTTCGCGGGATAGCGGCTGTATCTCCTCCTTACGCGGCTGTGGAGGCCGTACAGAAGCCGCCGCGTTGCGAGGTATGATCCCGTCGTCTACGGCTTGCTTGAGCGCCTTCGAGAGTGTCCGGTGCAGATGCAGAACCGACCGGGCAGCGAGGCCGCTGTCCAGCTTCTCCCGGTAGAGACCGCGCACGTGCACCGGGGTTAGGTTTTTGAGCTTCACTCGTCCAAGCGTGGGAACGACGTGGACTCTCACAAGAGACTCGTACCGCTCATACGTCCGCTGGCGCACGGTGTCTTTCACCGAGTCGGCGAGCCAGCGATTCACGTACTCGGTCGTGGTGAGCTTCCCCGCGTCGAAGGTCAGCCCCTTATCAGCGTTGGAGCGGGCCTCGTTCAGCTTCTTCTCAACCTCTCCATACTTCTCTCCATAGATCGTCTTGCGCTTCGGTCCGTCCGCTGTCTGAACCGTGTAGCGTGCCATGTAACGCCCATCCTTGCGCTTCGTGATGCCATCGCCCTTAGCTGGCATTGCCGCCTCCCTTACGTTTGCGCTCTTCCCATTCCCTGACACTCGTCTCGTACCACACCGGTCCCATAGCCAGCTTGCGATTGGGCCGGGGCACAAGGTGCCACCATCCACGGGCCATGTACGCCTGTACGGTCTGCCTCCTGAACCCCAAGCGCCGTGCTAGGGCGTCGGCGTCGAGAACCTCGAACTGCTCCGGTACTTCCATTTTGTTTAGATCCGCCTCCTTTACCATCGACATAGTCTAACGGATTTCCTAAGATTCTATCAAATATTTCTTGATTAATCAAGAATCATTTGATAAGATTAGGTTGTCGGATAAAGAAACGGCCCCGCGAGTGTTAGAGCACTCCGGGACCACGGCCCACAACAGACTTGGAGGTCAATGTGGACACCATCAAGAATACCGCAACCACCGCCGAGAACCCCGTAGAGTGCTTCGCCTGCTACGAGGGGCTCGTTTACATCGGCCATCTTGTCGAGGACGACGAGACCGGAGAGGCCGCCGAGGTCTTCGAGCCGGTCCCTTGCCGCCACTGCCGCCCGGCGATCCGCTAGCGAAGCTGGGACCCGGATAGCACATGACTACTGAACGCGGGCCGCCAATAGCGCGAACGTTCGCGCTTTATGGAGCACATCACTACTTGAGGAGGAAAATATGGAGATGCAGGATACGTTCGGGATGACACCCACCCTGATTCAGAGATGGATCGCCGCGGATCATCCAGCGGTAGTGGATATACCAGCCGAGGACGGCGGACGCGCCCTACTGGTGTTCACGGACCCGGAGCGGGCGGAGACGTTCAGGACGGAGACGGGCCGCTTCCCGGACTCGGAGGGCTTCGAGGTCGAGGCGGTGGATCTCGATGGGTTCAGGACAATCATTGATGTCTGGGGCTTCGAGCGCGTGGGGCTGTGGGGGCTGGACCCGGAGATCTTGAGCGAGTTAGACGCCGAAGTGTTCATCGCGATCCTTGAGGACGCAGAAGCCAGGGAGGAAGCATGAGGATAGAGTTGCAGTGGGCGTTCACGGATGCGGACATACCGCGTAAGCCGTGCGCTTTGTGCGAGATAGAGTTCGAGGGGAAGGCCGTGATTATCCGGTGCGACCCTCACAGCTACGAGGTCTGCGAGGATTGTCTGCGCGCCCTGGACGGTCGCAAGGAACAGGAGGGCGGCGCGCCGTGGCCGTCGTGGGAGGAGTACGAGGACCTCGTGGAGTCCCACCCGAAGCCGATGTTCGAGAGCGACGAGGCGATGGACGCCGCCGGGGACCACGAGGCTGAAGATCCTGAGTGGAGGATCTACGAGGAGAGCCTGCTATGGCGGCCGGAGCGGTCGCGCTTCTAGCAGGGCGACAAAAGGTAACATCGGGCCGGGGTGTAACAGCCTCGGCCCTTTTCTTGTCCAATGGAATGCGGGCCCATCCTTCGAGCAATGCTAACTGACGTGAAAGCTATCCTCGGAGGCTACGAGCCCGCACCTTGTATTGTAGCGCCGGAGTCCCACCTTCACGGGGCTCCGGCCTTTCTCGTGCTCTACTCAGAACCGACGCCTCCATGCGAGAAAAAGAGTTCCATTCTATCCCCTCGAAAACAACCGCAACCGTGCAACCGCTCTACCTCTACGGCGTGGTGTCCCAGTAGACGGCGGTGACGTAGACGCTGCTGGCGTTCGTGGTGTTGGCGCTCACGAGGCGCCAGCGGCTGGCGCTCCCCTCGTCAAGGGTCTCCTGTACGCTCTTCTGGTGGCTCTTCTGCCGCATCTCGCCCGAGACCAGATCCACTCTGTATCGTCCTTTCGCCTGGCTTTCGGCGCTGCGCTCGAACATCCGGCCTCCCTGGGTTGGATGTGGACCATTCTACAGCGATGGCATTGCAGGGAAGTCCTTCGGGGCTCCGGCTTTTTCGCTAGTCTATACTGGCCTTCACGGGAACTCGGCGAGGG
>JAABUN010003529.1_pt1 | contig 23943 bp, 23 predicted proteins | sample 5559311 | NCBI WGS metagenome assembly JAABUN01 (sample SAMN10711877, study PRJNA513370) | rock metagenome | isolation source: Antarctica rocks | place: Antarctica: Victoria Land, Siegfried Peak sud
AACCTCGACTACTTCGCCCGCGAGCGACAGAACGCCTGCAACGTGCTGGACGTCGCCCACCCGCTGTGGTTGGCCGGTCGGCAGACCGACCACAGGGCACCCGAGGTGCGGGCCCTGGCCACTCGACTGCTCACCGACCTGCTCAGTCACTGGACCGATGGTCAGGGCTTCGGTTTCCAGGCCCCGCACCCGACAACCCGAGCCCTGGAGAAGACAGTGCCCGGGCTGCAGGGGACCGAGATGTGGCTGGCCATCCTCTGGCTGCTGTCTGACCTGATAGGCGTCTCCGAACTGGTCGGCTACCGGCCCCGCGGCGTGCACCGGCCCGAGCCGGCGCTCCGGTTCGCCTGAGGACGCGAGGTCTTCAGTTGCGCCCCCACCGGTTCAGCCAGCTCGACGTCTTCGCCTCGGTCCCACTGAGCGGCAACCCGCTGGCCGTCGTGCACGACGCCGACGACCTGGACGCCGTCGACATGCAGGCCTTCGCCCGCTGGACGGGCCTGTCGGAGACCACGTTCCTGCTCGCGCCGACCGACCCGGCCGCGGACTACCGGGTCCGGATCTTCACCCCCGGACGCGAGCTGCCCTTCGCCGGCCACCCCACGCTCGGCACCGCGCACGCCTGGCTCGCCGGCGGCCGGCCGCGGATACCGGGCCGGGTCGTGCAGCAGTGTGGCGCTGGGCTCGTGCCCGTCCGGGTCGACGGCGACCGGCTGGCTTTCGCCGCACCGCCGCTGACCCGCTACGAGCCCCTGCCGGTGGACCTGCTGGCCCGGATCACGGCGGGGCTGGGGCTGCAGCGGGCCGACGTGCTCGACGCCTCCTGGCTGGTCAACGGACCGCAATGGGTGGGGCTCCGGCTCGCCAGCGCGGAGCAGGTGCTAGCCCTGCGGCTCAACCCGGCCGGACTGGCCGGGATGGACCTGGGCGTCGTCGGCCCGTACCCCGACGGCGCGGAAGCCCAGTTCGAGGTCCGGGCCCTGCTGCCGGGCGAGGCGATTCCCGAGGACCCGGTCACAGGGAGCCTGAACGCCGGGCTGGCCCAGTGGCTGATGGACACCGGCCAGGCTCCGGAGCGCTACGTCGCCGCCCAGGGCTCCGTCGTCGGGGCGGCGGGCCTGGTGCACGTCAGCCGCGACGACGAGGGGCTGTGGATCGGCGGCCGCGTCGTCGGCACGGTGGCTGGTGCGGTCGCGCTGCCGTAGAGGTGCCGCCGCTCAGTCGTCGATGACCGCCGCGCCCCGGCGCTCCAGGTTGGCGAGGCCGTCGCGCATGGCCTGCAGCTGCGCGGGCGGGTGCCCCACCCAGGTCGTCAGCTCACCCACGACCCTGACCGGTTCGCGCGTGCGGTAGGACCGGGTCGGGTTGCCCGGGAACTTCTTGTCCGTCACGTTGGGGTCGTCCTCGAGAGTGCCCGTCGGTTCCACGACGTAGATCCGACCAGGGCCCGGCCCTGTCGCCAGCTCGGCGCCCCACGTCGCAGCATCCAAGGTGGCCGTCACGTACACGTGGTTGGCCGTCCGTCCTCCGCCGAAGTTCGAGCGGCGTCCCGGTACCAGCAGGTCCCCGACCGCAAGGTCCGCCTTCGTGCCGTGGAACAGTGCTCCGGACTCGTGGGCCTCGAACGGCCTCGGCGCATCCACCATGACCTCCAGCGAGTTGGGCCCGGGAACTGTAACCCGGGGTAGGGACCTGCCGCGAGCGGCTTCAGCGGTCGCCTCCGACGCCACGATCGGGTGCGCTCATGTCCCCCGTCCCGGGCGTGCCGTCGGCGAGCCCGTACCGCAGGTACACAGTCCCCCGCGGGCTTGCTGCCGGCGGTTCCAGGAGGGTGAGGCTCGTCGGTACCGCCCCGTCTTCGAAGACCTTCTTCCCGACGCCGAGCACGATCGGGTGCACCCACAGGTCGAGACGGTCGAAGAGCTTTTCGCGCAGGAGGGTCTGCACCAGGTTCAGGCTCCCGACAACCTTCACGTGCTCGTGCCGGTCCCGGATCCCGCGCACCGCGCCGGCGAGATCCGGGCCCAGCTGCGTGGAGCCGGCCCACGAGAGGTTGGGTCTGCCGCGCGAAGCCACGTACTTCGGGACGCTGTTGAAGAGCGTCGCGATCTCGCTGTCCTCGCCGCGCTCCTGGGATGGCCAGTAGGCCGCGAAGATGTCGTAGGTCCGCCGGCCCAACAGGAGGGCGTCCGTCCCTTCGTACGCGGCACCGACCTGCGCGCCGGCGACCTCGTCCATCAAGGGCGCCTGCCAGCCTCCGAACGAAAAGGCAGCCGGGTCCTCCTCGGGGCCGCCGGGTGCCTGCCCGACGAGGTCGAGGGTGGCGAACAGCTCGATGTGGATGAGACCCATGCCCTGCTCCTGATCCGTTGGTCGTCCGGTTAGCAGGTAGACCGGTCGGCGCCGGCAGACTCATCGCCACCTCGGCGGGGGGATGCCGCTGGCTGGCTCCTACCGACGGCTCACCTCGATCGCGCCACCGGGCGTCGTCCCGGGCGTCGTCCGTACGGTGGGCCCCGTGACGACGGCGATGGGTATCCGGGTGGCCGCGGACCTGGTCGACCGCTGGCGCGACTGGTTCGCGCCGCAGCTGCAGCCGTTCAGCACCCGCCGGCTCGAGGGCGCGGCCCTCGCAGTCGGCCGGCCCGCTGAGCCCACCCTCGAGATCCGCGACACCTTCCACGTCTACAGCGACGGCGGCTGGACGTGGCTGGAGGAGGCGGAGTTCAGCAACCTCGATCTGGGGACCAGGCGGAGGTTGCTCCGAGGGCGAGCAGCCACGGGCAGGCTGGGTGACTTACCCGTTCACGCCCGGCCGTTCGCGGCGTCTCAGCGGACCGACTCCCGGATCGTCTGGTGGCCGCCCTTGCTGCGCCGGGTGGGGTACCAGCCGCTGCTGAGCTACGTCGAGAACGGGCTGCCGCCCAGCGGGCACCGTGAGGTGACGGCGGCGGTCTGGCGTCGCGCCCGTCGGCTGTTGCCCGGATCGGCTGGGCTGGCCGGCAGGTTCCCGGCTTCGTCGGGTCCGAACTGCTTCGGCAACGTGCTGGCGGCTGCAGGTGCTGGCGACGGCTCGGAGTGGGTGCAGCGCGAGGCCTTCGAGGACTGGCTCACCGCCTGCACCGAGCCGGTGCGCGGGACCAGCCGGGACCACCTCCCCGGCGTCGTCCTGGTGTGGCGTGACCATGACGGCCTGGTTGAGCATGCCGCCGTGACCATCGGGGAGGGGTACGCGCTCGACAAGCCGTCGCAGGGCTGGTTCAGCCCGCACCTGGTGTGGACGGTGCAGCAGACGATCGCCGCATCCCGGTACCGGGGGGTGGTCCTCAGCCGCCACCTGATCACCGGCTGAGGGCGGGCTCATCCGCGGTTGTGGGCAGCGATTGCTGGAAACTGGCACTGTCTGTGCGCGCTCAACGCGGCGATTTCCAGCACTCGCTGCGAGCCGAAGCGGCGTGTCGGGACTGTCGGCGTCAACACCTAGGCTTCCGCTCATGACGCGCATCGCCCTGGTCTCCACCTCGGACACCGACCTGCTGTCCGCGCGAGCGTCCGGAGCGGACTACGTCTACGTCAACCCGACGAAGCTGGCGCACACCGAGATGGCGGAGGTGTTCGCCGCAGCGGACCTGATCGTGGCCCGGATCCTCGGCTCGGCGCAGTCGCTGTGCACCGGCTTCGCCCGGATCCGCGGCGAGGGTCAGCCGATGGTCGTGCTGGGCGGGGAGCAGGCCCCGGACGCCTCGCTGATGGAGCTGTCGACGGTGCCGATCGGCATTGCCGCCGACGCCCACGTCTACCTGGCCCAGGGCGGGCCCGAGAACCTGGCCCAGCTGCACGCCTTCCTCTCCGACACCGTCCTGCTGACCGGCGAGGGCTTCGAGCCCCCCGTGGCGCAGCCGGTGTGGGGTGAGCTGCCACGTCCTGGGCTGCCCGGGCTCGCCGACGGGCGGGTGCGCCCCCGGGTGGGCATCCTGTTCTACCGGGCGCAGCAGACAGCCGGGAACACCGACTACGTGCACGCCCTGGCCGACGCGGTGGACACCGCGGGCGGGGCCGGGGTGCCGATCTTCGCCGCCTCGCTGCGCGACGCCCCGGCCGACCTGCTGGCTCACCTCGGTTCGATCGACGCCCTGGTGACGACCGTGCTGGCGGCGGGCGGCACCCGGCCGGCCACCGCGTCCGCGGGCGAGGACGACGGGGCCTGGGACGTCCAGGCGCTCGCCGCCCTGGACATCCCGATCCTGCAGGGCCTCTGCCTGACGACGTCGCGCACGGTCTGGGCGGAGTCGGATGAGGGGATGAGCCCGCTCGACGTCGCCACCCAGGTGGCCGTGCCCGAGTTCGACGGCCGGATCATCACCGTCCCTTTCTCGTTCAAGGAGAGCGACGCCGATGGCCTGCCTCGCTACGTCCCCGACGCGGAGCGCTGCCGCCGGGTCGCCGAGATCGCGGTCAACCACGCCCGGCTGCGGTACCTCGCGCCGAGCGAGCGCAGGATCGCGCTCGTGCTGTCGGCCTACCCGACCAAGCACGCCCGGATCGGCAACGCCGTCGGCCTCGACACCCCCGTCTCGGTCATCCGGCTGCTCCGGGCGCTCCGGGAAGCCGGCTACGACCTGGGCGAGCCCGGCGACATCCCCGGCACCGGCACGCTGGAGCCGGTCGAGGGCGAGTCCGCCGACACCACCGCCGGCAACGCCCTGATCCACGCCCTGATCGCTGCCGGTGGCCAGGACCCGGAGTGGCTGACGTCGGGCCAGCTCTCCGGCCAGCCGGCCCGGGTGCCGGCCGCCACCTACCGGCGCTGGTTGGCCGCACTGCCGGCCGAGCTGAGCGACGCGGTCACCGCCGCCTGGGGCGAGGCGCCCGGTGAGCTGTTCGTCGACCGCAGCTCAGCCGCCAGGGGAGGGGACCCCGACGGTGAGATCGTCGCCGCCACCCTGCAGGCGGGCAACGTCGTCATCCTCGTCCAGCCGCCACGCGGCTTCGGCGAGAACCCGATCGCGATCTACCACGACCCTGACCTCGCGCCCACCCACCACTACCTCGCCGTCTACGGCTGGCTGCAGCACGAGTTCGGTGCGCACGCCGTCGTGCACGTCGGCAAGCACGGCAACCTCGAGTGGCTGCCGGGCAAGAACATGGGCATGTCGGCCGCCTGCGGCACCGACGCAGCGCTCGGTTCGCTGCCGCTGATCTACCCGTTCCTGGTCAACGACCCCGGCGAGGGCACGCAGGCCAAGCGCCGGGCGCACGCCACCGTCGTCGACCACCTGATCCCGCCGATGGCCCGGGCCGAGACCTACGGCGACGTCGCCCGGCTGGAGCAGCTGCTGGACGAGTACGGCAACGTGGTGGCGATGGACCCGGCCAAGGTGCCGGCCCTGCGGGGCGAGATCTGGACGCTGATCCAGGCCGCCCAGATGGACGCTGAGCTGGGCCTGACCGGCCGGCCCGAGGACGAGGCGTTCGACGACTTCGTGATGCACGTCGACGGCTGGCTGTGCGAGATCAAGGACGTCCAGATCCGCGACGGCCTGCACGTGCTGGGCCAGGCTCCCGAGGGCGACGAGCAGGTCAACCTCGTGCTGTCGATCCTGCGGGCCAACCAGGTCTTCGGCGGTCAGATGAACGGGGTGCCAGGGCTCCGCGTCGCGCTGGGCCTGGCCGAGGGCGAGGCGCCGCTGGTGGAGGTCGACGCCGTCGAGGCGCAGGCCCGTGCGCTGGTCATCGCGCTGGCCGAGGCGGGCTGGGCCCTCGACGCCGTCCCCGGCGTGGTCGCTGACGTGCTGGGCCGTGACGACGGGGCGGTCGCTGCCGTGCTCCGCTTCGCCTGCGTCGAGGTGGTGCCCCGGCTGGCCGGCACCAGCGACGAGATCGGCAACACCCTGCACGCGTTGGCCGGTGGCTACGTCCCCGCCGGCCCGTCCGGCTCGCCGCTGCGCGGGCTCGTGAACGTGCTGCCGACGGGGCGCAACTTCTACTCCGTCGACCCCAAGGCCATCCCGTCCCGGCTGGCCTACCAGACCGGTCAGGCGATGGCCGAGTCGCTGGTGCAGCGACACCTCGACGACACGGGCGAGTACCCGCAGTCGGTCGGGCTGAGCGTCTGGGGGACCTCGGCCATGCGGACGTCCGGCGACGACGTGGCCGAGGTGCTCGCGCTGCTCGGCGTCGTCCCCGTCTGGGACGAGGGCTCCCGCCGGGTGACCGGGCTGGAGGTGCTGCCGCTGGCCGAGCTCGGACGCCCGCGGATCGACGTCACCGTCCGGATCTCCGGCTTCTTCCGGGACGCCTTCCCGCACGTGCTGGCCATGCTCGACGACGCCGTCCGACTGGTCGTCGAGCGCGACGAGCCGTTGGACCAGAACTTCGTCCGCGCCCACGCTGCCGCCGATCTCGCGCTGCACGGCGACGAACGGCGGGCCACCACCCGGATCTTCGGCTCCAAGCCGGGCTCGTACGGGGCGGGCATCCTGCCGCTGATCGAGGCGGGCAACTGGCGCGACGACGCCGACCTGGCCGAGGTCTACACGGCCTGGGGTGGCTTCGCCTACGGCCGCGACCTCGAGGGCAGGCCCGCCCGCGAGGACATGGAGGCCAACTACCGGCGGATCAGCGTCGCGGCCAAGAACATCGACACCCGTGAGCACGACATCGCCGACTCCGACGACTACTTCCAGTACCACGGCGGCATGGTCGCGACGGTGCGGGCGCTGACCGGCACCGCGCCCAAGGCCTACGTCGGCGACTCGACCGTGCCCGACGCCGTCCGCACCCGCACGCTGGGGGAGGAGACCGCTCGGGTGTTCCGGGCCCGGGTGGTCAACCCGCGCTGGATCGGGGCCATGCAGCGGCACGGCTACAAGGGCGCCTTCGAGCTGGCCGCCACCGTCGACTACCTGTTCGGCTTCGACGCCACCGCTGGGGTGGTCCCGGACTGGATGTACGCCCAGCTGGCGCAGAGCTACGTCCTGGACAAGACGAACCAGGACTTCATGAAGCACGCCAACCCCTGGGCGCTGCGCGGGATCATCGAGAAGCTGGGCGAGGCCGCCGAGCGCGGCCTGTGGGCCGACCCCGACCCCGACCTGGTCGAGCAGATGCAGCAGGTCTACCTCGACGTCGAGGGCGACCTGGAGGACCGCGAGCCGTGAGCCTCGACCTGGCCGACCTCGGCGAGGAGGTGCTGACCTTCCTCATCGAGCGGCACCTGGCCACGCTCACCAACGTCCGCGCGAACGGCACCCCGCACGTCGTGCCGGTCGGCTTCACCTACGAGCCGGCCACCCGGCTGGCGCGGGTGATCACCGGCGGCGGGTCGGTCAAGGCGAAGCTGGCCGGACGCGAGGGTGCGCTCGGGGCGCTCTGCCAGGTCGACCGGGCCCGCTGGCTCACCCTCAGCGGGCGGTTGCACGTGGAGCGCGACCCCGACGTGGTCGCCGACGCGGAGCGCCGCTACGCCGAGCGCTACCGCACCCCCCGGGTGAACCCGGAGCGCGTCGTCCTGGTGATGGAGGTCGAGCGTCTGATCGGCCGCGGCTGAGCGGTCGGCGTTTGAGTAGGCGGCGTCTGACCTCGGGCCTGCTGGGCTGGTTCTCCTCGTCCGACGTCCGGGCGCGTGTGCTACGGGGCGGGGTCAGGCCGCCGGCGTGTGACAGACCGCCTCGAGGCTGATCCCGTCGAGGTCCTGCACGAACGCCCCGTAGTAGTCGGGTTGGTACTCCGGGTGCACCGCGGGCGGCAGCTCCGACTCAGCGCCCGACGCCAGGGCGGCCTCGTAGAAGGCGTCGACGGCGGCCCGGTCAGCAGCGGTGAACGCCAGGTGCATGCCGGTGCCCACGCGTCCCTGCTCGAGCAGCCAGAAGAACGGCTTGGGGAACCGGCCGAAGCCGTGCATCCGGAGCTGGTCGGCGCCGGGGTCGGCGGGCACCTCCAGCAGGGTGACGATCCCGAGCGTCGCCAGCACCGGGGTGTAGAACGTGACCGCACGGTCGAGGTCGGGCACGGCCACGTTGAGGTGGTCGATCAGCGAGCCGGTGTACTCGGGCATCGGGTCTCCTGGGGTCTGCTCAATCCTGAAGTATCTACGCAGCGAAGATACCGAGGCTGTGAGGTAGCGTCAACCAACCTCGGGCGGGAGGAGGAGACATGGACCCGGACGAGGTGTTCGCGCACCGGGTGCGCCTGCTGGCCGGCCTGCGGAGCTTCGGCGCGAGCTACACAGAGCTGACCCAGGAGTTCGCGCAGTTCCTCGGACTGCGGTCGACCGACGCCAACGCCGTCGTCGAGATCCTCTACGCCGAGGACCTCGGCGTGCCCCTGACGCCCGCCCGACTGGCCGAGCGGATCGGCCTCACCTCGGGGGCGACCGCGCAGCTGCTGAACCGGCTGGAGGCGGCGGGGCACATCACCCGCACCCGCGAGCACGCCGACCGCCGCAAGGTAACACTGCGCACGAGCCCGAGCATCGTGCCGCCGGCCCGGGCTTTCTTCGCCACCCTGGGCGCCCATCTGGACCGACTGGTCCGGCGGCACGATACCGACGAGCTCGCCCTGGTGGCCACCTTCCTCGACGAGCTGACCGGCACCATGGCTGCGGCCATCGATGAGAGCCGCGTCCGGCCTCAGCCGGGCGGCACCCGGGCCGGGCGGGGGCGCAGCAGGTAGGTGTCCATCACCCAGCCCCGCTCGGTACGGAGGCGCAGCCGCACCCGGCGGATCTCGTCCAGCACCTCGGCCAGCGGGCCGGCCACCAGCGCCTCGTCGGCCAGGCCCAGCTGGGCACCCCAGAAGATCTCCAGGTCGGGGTGGTCCGCCAGCAGCCGGGCGCAGGTCAGCGTCCCGTCGAGCATCACGACGACGTCGCCCAGCTCGGGGCGGTACTCCGCCAGCAGGCGGCGGCCCGTGGTCAGGTGGATGGAGTGGCCGATGCCGTTGAGCACCAGCCGGTGCCGGGCCGCCAGCAGCTGGACGCTGCTGATGCCCGGGATGACGGTCGTGGTCAGGTCGACCCCGCGCGCGGCCACCGCCTCGACGATCCGCAGGGTGGAGTCGTAGATCGCCGGGTCGCCCCAGACCAGGAAGCCGACGACGCCGTCGGTGCCCACCTCGGCTCGGATCGCCTCGGCGTAGCGCTCGGCGCGGGCGGCGTGCCAGACCCGCACAGCCGCGGTGTAGGCGGCAGTGTCCCGGCCGGCGTCCGGCCCGCGTTCGGGGTCGGCCACCTCGACCACCCGGTAGCCGTCGGCGCCGAGCACACTGGCGCAGAGGTCGGCGCGCACCGTGACCAGGTCGCCCTTCACCTCGCCCTTGTCGGCGACCAGGAAGACGTCAGCCCGGCGCATCGCGGCGACGGCCTCGCCGGTCAGGTGCGCGGGGTCGCCGCTGCCGATGCCGATCACCAGCACCTCGACGCTCACCGCGCCACGCCCGCACCGGCCCGAGGCACGGCGACCCGGGTGCCGGCCAGCAGCAGGTCGAGGTCGACGTGGGCGTCGATCGCGTCCGCCAGGGTTCCGATCATCTGCTCCCGGCGGTCGGCGTAGCCGGCGGCACCCGGCCGCGGCGTCCACGACGACCCGGCTGCGTCCGCGACCTCGCGGAGCCAGGCGCGGCGGAACGCGTCGTTCTCCAGCGTGCCGTGCCACATGGTGCCCCAGACCTGCCCGGCCCGCGCCCCGTCGAGGAACGGCTCAGCCCCCTCCTCCAACCCGGCGACACCGTGGTGGATCTCGTAGGCCTCGACGCGGTGGCCGCGCCACTGACCGACGGGCCGGCCCAGCACCTTGGCGTCGCCGAACCGCACCCGGGCGGGCAGCAGGCCGAGCCCGTCGACCGGTCCGACCCCGGACTCGACCGGGTCGTCCAGGGTGGCAGCCAGCATCTGGTAGCCGCCGCAGACGCCGAGCACCGGTGCGTCGCGGGCGGCCCGGTCAGCCAGCACCAGCGCGAGCCCCGTCGACCGCAACCAGCCGAGGTCGGAGACGGTGGCCCGGGAGCCCGGTAGCACTGCCAGGTCCGCGCCGGCCACCACGTCGGGCTCGGTCGTGACCAGCACGTCGACGCCCGGCTCGGCGGCCAGCGCCTCGACGTCGGTGAGGTTCGAGACCCGTGGCAGCCGGACGACGGCAACGCGCAGCGCTCCCCCCGGCCGGCTCGGGGCACGGTCGGTGCGGCGCCACGCGCCTACCTCGAGGGTGTCCTCGGCGTCCAGCCACACCCCGGTCAGCCAGGGCAGCACCCCGGCGAAGGGCACTCCGGTGCGCCGGGTCAGCTCATCGAGCCCGGGCTGCAGGACGTCGGGGTCGCCGCGGAACTTGTTGACCAGGAAGGTGCGGATGACCGCACGGTCCTCGGGCTCGAGCAGGGCGACGGTGCCGTAGAGCGAGGCGAACACCCCTCCGCGGTCGATGTCGCCGACGACGACGCACGGCAGCCCGAACCGCCTGGCCAGACCGAGGTTGACGTAGTCGCCGGCGCGCAGGTTGATCTCGGCGGGGGAGCCGGCGCCCTCGCACACCACCAGCTCGAACCGTCCGGCCAGCTCCTCGTACGCCGCCCACGCCGCCTCGGCCAGGTGCTGCCGGCCGGTGGCGTACTGACCGGCCTCCAGGGTGCCGGCGGGCCGGCCGCGGACGACGACGTGCGCGCGGCGGTCCGAGCCGGGCTTGAGCAGCACGGGGTTCATCGCCGACTCCGCGGGCACGCCAGCCGCCTGTGCCTGCAGGTACTGGGCCCGGCCGATCTCGGCGCCGTCCGCGCACACCATGGAGTTGTTGCTCATGTTCTGCGCCTTGAACGGGGCGACGGCCACCCCCCGACGCGCCAGCGCTCGGCACAGCCCGGTGACCACCAGCGACTTGCCGGCGTCCGACGACGTGCCGGCGACCAGCAGACCCGAAGCGCTCACCGTGGGGAGTCTAGAGAGCCCCGCAGGGCGGCCGGCTGTTCGGCGGCGCCCCAGCCGGGCCCGGGTCAGCGGGCCGTGGCGACCAGCAGGGTGCCGACCAGGTTGCCAGAACCCAGCAGCCGCCCGATCACCGCCGACTGGGCGGCCGCCGTCCGCCAGGCCTCGGCGCCGCCGTGCCGTCGTTCCAGCTCGGCCTCGACGGCCGCCGTCCGGTCGTCCCACCCCGGCGGGGCCACGGCGAAGTCGGCGGCCGTCGCACGGTCCCGGACGTCCAGACCGGCCCCGTCCAGCAGCGCACCGAGCCGGTCGGCGGTCGGGAAGTCGTTGCCCTCCGGCTGCTCGGGCAGGGGCCCAGCGGCCACGAAGACCAGCAGCCCCAGCCGGCCACCAGGGTCCAGCACCCGGCGCAGCTCGGCCAGCAGCTGCGGTTGGTCGGGCACGGTGCACAGCACCCCGAGGCTCCACGCCAGCCCGAACGACCCGGTGGCGAACGGCAGCGCCGATGCGGCCTGGACGGCGGGCAGGCCGAACAGCCGCCGGGCCGCGCGGCAGGCGTCGGGCGCCGGCTCGGTGAGGACCGGCCGGACCCCCGCCTCAGCCGCGGCGAAAGCGGCGGGCCCGCCCACCCCGGCACCGCAGTCCAGCAGGGCGGCGCCCGCCGCCGGCGCCAACCGGTCCAGCAGCCAGCGCAGCGCTCCGGGGCTGCCGCTTCCCCGGCAGCCGGCCGGCACGTGGTGCTCGGAACCCAGGTCGAGAGCCACCTCGGCCGTCCAGCCCGCCAGGGTGTCGAACTCTGCCTCCATCGCGTTGCTCACGAGCGGTCCTTACCCGCGGCGGCCGGCTTCTCCCGCCCGGACCCGCAGACCCACCTCGGCCTGCACGTCGGCGGCGAAGGCAACCCCCCGGCCCGACGCCAGTCCGGAGAGGTTCACCCCGACGACGCCGTCGACCGCCAGCAGCGCGGCCGCCTCGGTGACTGCGGCGTCGATCCCGGCAGCCACCGGATCGGGTGCCGCGAGCACGCCAGCCACCAGGCCCCGGTCCAGCTCCAGGCCGGGCAGGGCCGCCAACGTGCCCGCCGAGCGCTCGTCGGTCCAGACCGCGACCGAGGCCACCACCGGCATGGTCAGCCCCAGCGCCCGGGCCGCGGCGACGAAGGCGGCGACCCGCTCGGGTCGGCCGACGTGGTTGAGGACCGCAACCGACGCCCCCGCCTGCTGCTTGCGGACCAGCCGCTCGGGCCGCAGCCCGACGGGTGGGGCGGTCGGCGCCTCCGGGACCGCGACCGGCAGCCCGCGGCTGGCGGCCAGCCCCGCCAACCGGATGCCGTCCAGGTCGAAGACCGTGGCCGGTGCCGCTCGGACGCCCGGCCGGCGGCCGTCACCCGTGACGCAGACGACGGTAGCCAGGGCGTCGGCCTGCAGCCGGTCCAGCTCGCTCTCCAGCTGTGACCGGGTGCGGTCCCGGCAGGCCAGCGTCACCCACGGTCGGCCACCCGCTCCGGCGATCAGCCGGGCCAGCACGGAAGGAGCGAAGTCGGGACGGTCCTGGTGGTCGCCCACCAGCAGGGCGTCGCAGCTGCCCACCAGCCGCCGTGCCGTCGCGGTCAGCGTCGCCACGTCGGCAGGCGGCACGCTGAGGTCGGTCAGCACCAGCGGCAGGTCGGGCATCGCAGTGCCCGGCAGGGGTACGACCTGCGGCGGGTGCGGGAGGTCGAGGAAGACGCACGGGTGGGCAGCCACCTCGCACCGGGCGTCGCGGCGCACGCCGCCGCAGGGCCCGTGCACCATCCGCTTCGGACAGCTGCTGGCCACCACTCCACCCTCACACGGCAGACCATCCTTGCCAGCCTGCGCCCGGGATGGGCAGGATGCCGTCAGCGAGGAGGCGGGATGGCGGACGACGTCGAGCGGGTTCACCTGGAGACCCGGGCGGAGTGGCGGGCCTGGCTGGCCGAGCACCACGCAGACTCCCGGGGCGTCAACCTGGTGTCGTGGCGGACGCCGACGGGCCGACCGGCCGTGGGGTACGAGGAGTCAGTCTGCGAGGCGCTCTGCTTCGGCTGGGTGGACAGCGTCGGTCGGCGGCTGGACGACGAGCGTTCGACGCTCTACTTCTCGCCGCGGAAGCCGCGCAGCGGCTGGGCCCGGACGAACAAGGCGCGGGTCGAGCAGCTGCGGGCCGAGGGGCTGATGACCGAGGCGGGGGAGCGCGCGATCGACGAGGCGGTCGCCAACGGCGCCTGGACCCTGCTCGACGACGTCGAGAACGGCGTCGAACCCGACGACCTGCGGGCCGCCCTGGACGCGGAGCCGGACGCCCGTCGGCGCTGGGACGCGTTCCCGCCGTCGGCCCGCAAGGCGATGCTCGAGTGGCTGGTCCAGGCGCGGACCACACCGACGCGTGACCGCCGGCTGGCGGCGGTCGTGGCGCAGGCCGCCCTGGGTGTCCGGGCGTACCCACCCCCCCGACCAGCCTGAGCGACCAGCCCTAGCGGGAGCCCCGCTGGACGACGCCGATCCCGGCCAGCACCAGCGCCCCGCCCACCAGCTGGCTCGCGGACGGCTGCTGGCCCAGCAGGACCACCGCGAAGGCGACGGCGAACAGCACCTCGGCCAGCGAGACGAACGAGGCGACCGAGCTGCCCAGTCGACGAACCGCGACGATGCCGGTCAGGTAGGCCAGCACGGCGCTCACCCCCACCAGCAGCAGCACCGGCAGCCACCAGCCCACGGTGGCCCCGGCCAGCACCGTCGACCCCGTCCGGGCGGCGAGCGGCAGTACGCCCGCACCGGCCGCTGCGAAGATGACGGCCCCGCCCACGCCGGTGCCGACGGTGGTGAGCAGCAGCGGGGAGACGGCGCCGCCGCGGCCGCCGCCCTCGCTCAGCACGAAGTAGGCGCACAGGCAGACCGCTGCCCCGAGGCCCCAGAGTACGCCGACGGGGTCCAAACTCACCCCACCGCGCAGGTCCAGCACGAAGACGAGGCCGAGCAGGGCCAGGGCGGCGCCGCCAAAGACCGAGCCCGCGGGCCGACGGCGGCTACGGGCCCAGTGCCAGAAGATCAGCAGCACCGGGGCGAGGTACTCCAGCAGCAGGGCGACGCCGACGGACAGGGTCTGCACGGCGCTGAAGTAGCAGAGCTGGGCCAGCGCGACGGCGACCACGCCGTAGACCGCCATCCGGCCGGTCTGCCGCAGCGTCGGCAGCCCGCTGCGCCGCAGCAGCATCAGGCAGGGCACGAGCAGCAGGACGAACGCGCCGGTGATCCGCACCCCGACGACCGCGGCCGGCGACCAGCCGAGGTCGAGCAGCGAGCGGGCCAACGAACCCGACAACCCGAACGACGCGGCGGAGAGCAGGGCGATGACCAGGCCGCCGGCGTAGCCCCCCCGACCAGCGGGCAGGCCGGGTGTGCCGGGGTCGACCGGCGTCTGTGCCAGTCCGGGCGCCCCGGTCGTCGGAGTGGTGCCGGTCATCAGTGCCCCCTGCGGTCACGACCAAAGATTGGTTACACTCGTGACACTAGGTGAGCACCCCGTCAGGAGTCAACGTGCATTTTGCTCATGACACCGAGATCGCGCTCAGCGAGGCGGCTGCGCTGGTCAACACCCTCAGCGACGGCGTCGACGCCCTGGTCACGCGCGCCGGCCTGGACGCGTTCCTCCAGCGATTCCCCTTCTCCGGCAGCCAGCAGCGCGACAAAGCCGAGCTGCAGTCGGTCCGCCGGCTCCGCGAGCGGCTACGGGCGCTCTGGTCGGTCGCCCACCGCGACGAGGCCGCGGCCCTGGTCAACGCGCTGCTCGCCGACTGCGCGGCCACGCCGTACCTCAGCAAGCACGACGAGTGGGACTGGCACCTGCACGTCACCCGGCCCGACGCCCCGCTGGCGGCGCGGATCGGGGCCGAGGCCGCGATGGGCTTCCTCGACCTCGTGCGCTCCGACGACCTGGGCCGGCTCCGGACCTGCGCCGCCCAGGACTGCTCGGACGTCCTCGTCGACCTCTCGCGCAACCAGTCCAAGCGCTACTGCGACACCGGCAACTGCGCCAACCGGGCCCACGTCGCCGCCTACCGGGCGCGGAAGCGGACGTCGGTGTGACCAGACGACGCGTCCAGCCGTCCGCCCGCGCGGCCGTTCCCCCGTTCGCGGTGATGAGCATCCTCAACCGGGTCGCCGAGCTGCGGGCCGCCGGCCGCGACGTCATCTCGCTGTGCGCCGGCGAGCCGTCCGCCGGGGCCCCCAGCGACGTCCGGGAGCGGCTGAGCGCCCTGATGGGCGGTTCCCTGCCTCTCGGCTACACCGAGACGTTCGGCATCCGCCCGCTGCGGGAGGCGCTGGCGGGCCACTACGCCCGCTGGTACGGCCTCGAGGTCGACCCGGACGCGGTGGCCGTCACCACCGGCTCGTCCGGGGCGTTCACGCTGGGCTTCCTGGCCGCTTTTGACGCCGGCGACCGGGTCGCGCTGGCCCGTCCGGGCTACCCGGCCTACCGCAACATCCTCACGGCGCTGGGCTGTCAGGTCGTCGAGCTGGACTGCGGCGCCGAGCAGCGCTTCTCACCCGACGTCAGCGCCCTGGAGGCCGCCCACGCCCGCGCCCCGCTGGCCGGCCTGGTGCTCGCCTCCCCCGCTAACCCGACGGGCACGATGGTCGACGCCGAGCAGCTGGCCGCCCTCGCCGGCTGGTGCCGGGAGCACGGCGTCCGGCTGGTCAGCGACGAGATCTACCACGGCATCACCGCCTCGGGCGAAGTCGGCAGCTGCGCCTGGGCGCACGACCGCGACGCGCTGGTGATCTCGTCCTTCTCCAAGTTCTGGGGGATGACGGGGTGGCGGCTGGGCTGGTGCCTGGTGCCGGCGGACCTGCGGGCGGCCTTCGACGCGCTGGCCGGCAACTTCGCCCTCTGCGCTCCGGTCCCGGCCCAGCACGCCGCCGTCGCCGCGTTCACCGAGCGCTCCTACGCCGAGGCGGCGGCTGCGGGCAGCACCTTCGACGAGGCCCGGCAGGTGCTGCTGGACGCGGTCCCCCGGCTGGGCTGGGGAGCTGTGGCGCCGGCGGACGGGGCCTTCTACGTCTACGCCGAGCTGGGAACGGCCTTGGGCCACCACGTCGACTCCGTCGCGTGGTGCGCCGCCCTGCTCGAGGAGCAGGGGGTGGCCCTCACCCCGGGCACCGACTTCGACACCGTCCGCGGCGGCAGCGCCGTCCGGGTGTCCCTGGCCGCCGGCCCCGAGCAGGTTGCCGCTGCCGTGGAGCGGATCCTGCGCTTCCTGTCCTGACCAGCCGTCGACGACGCTGGACGAGACGAGTGGTTCGTTCGCGGCTCCGGTTGGCGTCGCCGGACTACTCGTGCGAGAGTACTTCCGTGTCCTCCATTCGGTTGTTCGTCCTCGACGCGCTTGCGCGGCGGGGCGACATGCACGGCCACCAGCTGCGGCTGCTGGCCGAGGAGGAGCACGTCCACCTCTGGACCGACATCTCCGTCGGTGCGCTCTACGGCGCACTCAAGCGGCTGGCGGCCGAGGGTCTGCTGGGCGAGGTGCGCACCGAGCGCGAGGGCGGCTACCCCGAGCGGCAGGTCTACGGGATCACCGCCGACGGCCGGGTGTCGCTGGCCGCGCTGCAGCAGTCGGAGCTCCAGCACGTCGTCCTCAAGCCCGACCCGTTCGACCTCGCCCTGAGCCGTCCCGATCCCCAGCGGCTGGCCGAGCTGCCGGCCGCGCTCGCCGCACGGCTGGCAACCCTGCACGACCTGCTCGCGGAGTCCGTCGAACGGACCGAGCGAGCACGTCCCTACCTCTCGGTCGGTGAGGCCCACGCCCTGCTGCACCGGGAGCACCGGATACGCGCCGAGCTCGCCTGGCATGAGCAGCTGCTCGCCGGGGTACCCGAGATCGTGGCCGACGAGCGCCGCCGGGCCCTGCTGCCCGACGCGCTCCCCACCGCCGAAGACCTCGCCGCCCGCCGACGCGCGGCCATCCGCCCCACGTTCGAAGGACCCTGATGACCGAGCAGACCGCGGCCCGCGCCGCCGCCCCGGGCGGCGCCGACCCGTCCACCCCGTCCGCCCCCCCACCCACGACGGCGCCCCGCCGTTCCTGGCAGGCGCTGGTCGTGCTGCTGGCCGGGATGTTCATCGCCCTGCTGGACACCACCATCGTCAACGTCGCCCTGCCCACCATCCGCACCAGCCTCGACGCCTCGGAGTCGACGCTGTCGTGGATCATCTCCGGATACGCCCTCGCCTTCGGGTTGGCGCTGATCCCCGCCGGACGCGTCGGCGACCGGGTCGGCCACAAGTGGGTCTTCTTCGCCGGCATTGCGCTGTTCACGGTGGCCAGCGCAGCCTGCGGTCTGGCCCAGAGCGACACCCAGCTGGTGATCGCCCGGGTGGTCCAGGGCCTGGCCGGCGGCATCTTCGTGCCCGCGGTCACCGCCTTCATCCAGCTGCTGTTCCCCGGCCCCGTCCGCGGCAAGGCCTTCGCCGTGATGGGGGCCGTCATCGGCGTCTCGTCCGCGCTCGGTCCGATCGTCGGCGGACTGATCATCCAGGCCTTCGGCGAGCAGAGCGGCTGGCGGCTGGTCTTCGGCGTCAACCTGCCGATCGGCGTCGCCACCCTGGTCGCCGCCGCGCTGCTGCTGCCCAGGAAGCAGGCGGGCGAGCGGTCCCCCAGGGCGGGGATCGACTGGCTGGGTCTGGTGCTGCTGAGCGCCGGGCTCGTCGCCCTGCTCGTGCCGCTGATCGAGGGCCAGCAGCGGGGCTGGCCGCTCTGGACCTACCTGACGCTGGCCGGCGGCGTCCTGCTGCTGGGCGTGTTCGGCGCCTGGGAGGTCGCCTACACCCGGCGCGGGGCGAGTCCGCTGGTGCCGCCGCACCTGTTCAGCCACCCGTCGTTCAGCGGCGGGGTGATCCTGGCGCTCGTCTACTTCGCCGCCTTCACCAGCATCTTCTTCACCATCTCGCTGCTCTGGCAGTCGGGCCTGGGCCACACCGCCCTGGAGTCCGGTGTGGTCTCGATCCCCTTCGCCATCGGCAGCATCATCGCCTCGGCCCAGAGCAACCAGCTGAGCCAGCGGCTCGGCCGCACCGTGCTGGTGATCGGCACGGCGCTGGTCACCGTCGGGCTGGTCTGGACCTGGTTGGTGCTGCGCAGCGCCGAACCGGCGACGCTGAGCCACTGGGACCTACTGGCGCCGCTGTTCATCGCCGGGCTGGGCAACGGCGCGTTCATCGCCCCCAACGCCCAGTTCATCATCGCCACCGTCGACCGGGCCGAGGCCGGCGCAGCCAGCGGCGTCGTCTCGACCATGCAGCGCGTCGGCAGCGCCGTCGGCATCGCGATCATCGGCAGCGTGCTGTTCGGCTCGCTGGTGATCACCGGCCCCGACACCGTCGCCACCGGCTTCCTCGCCGCCGCTGCCGACGCGATGGCGGTCAGCGCCGCCTTCAGCGTGGCCGCGCTGCTCCTGGTCTTCGTGCTGCCGAAGCAGACCGGCGCCGGCCACGGGACCGCGCCCCGACCGGCTCCGGCAGCCGCCGAAGCGGGTGCGGCATGAGTGTCCCCACCGCGTTCGCCGCTCTGGGGGAGGAGTCCTTCGTCTCCCTCACCACCTACCGGCGCAGCGGCGTCGGCGTCTCGACCCCCGTCTGGGTGGTGGCGGACGGGGACGACCTGCTGGTCATCACCCCCGAGGGCAGTGGCAAGGTGAAGCGGCTCCGGCACACCTCCCGGGTCGAGCTGCGGCCCTGCAGCCGGAGCGGAAAGGTGGCCCCGGGCACGCCGGTCGTCACCGGCCGCGCAGTGATCGAACCGGACCCGGGCGCCACCGAGCGCACCCGTGCCCTGGTGAAGGCCAAGTACGGCCTGGAGTACCGCGTGGTGATGATCATCGAGCGGGTTGCCGCCCGCCGGGAGCAGGCCCGCGTCGGGGTGCGGATCACTCCTGCTTGAGGCGGCACCTCATCGGGTGACCTGGTGCCGCGACTATGCGGCACCAGGTCACCCGATCAGACCAGGCGGTCAGAAGGCGCGGCCCGTCAGGTCGGCCAGCAGCTCCTCGCCGTCCACGGCCAGCCCCCGGGCGCCGAACCAGGTGGCGACGTTGCGGCAGTCCCGGGCCAAGAAGTCCATCCCCTGCGGGTTCGCCACCACGTCGACGGCCTGCGGAACGTCGATCAGCACCAGCCGGTCCTCCGTGGCCAGCAGGTTGAACGGTGAGAGGTCACCGTGGGCCAGGCCCATCCCGGCGAGCACCCGCATCGCCGCCACCAGCTGCTCCCAGTACCGGGCGAGCAGCTCAGGCTCGGGCCGGGTCTGCGCCAGCCGCGGCGCCGTGGAGCCGTCCTCGAGGGTGACGAGCTCCATCAGGAGCTCCGTGCCGTCCAGCTGGACGGGGTAGGGCACGGCCAGGCCGGCGGTCCAGAACCGGCTCAGGTGCTCGAACTCGGCGGTGGCCCACTGACCGGCCTCGACGGCGCGGCCCCAACGGGTGCCCTTCGCCGTCGCCCGCCGGTCGCGGGTGTTGCGCATCTTCCGGTGCTCGGTGTAGCCGGCGTCGCGGTGGAACAGCTTGTGGTCGGGGCCGCGGTAGCGCTTGGCGGCCAGCACGACGCCCTCCTCACCGGGGACCGCGCGGTCCAGCAGGAAGACGTCGGCCTCCTTGCCGGTCTTGAGGATCCCCAGCTCGGTGTCTACCGCGGCGTCCGCGGTCACTAGCCAGCAGGGCCAGGGCTCGGGACCGGCGAGGACGCCGATGTCGTCCCAGGTCGACCAGCGCTGGCCGGGGCCCAGGTCGTCGACCTCGACGTAACCGGCTGAGCCGTCGTCGGGCGGTAGGGGGTGCAGTGGGGGGCGGTCAGGGGTGGCGTCGCGGTCGGGCGCGCCGGGTGCTGCGGGACGGGACATGAGGTTCGGGTGCTCCAGGGGCGAGGGGACGGGTCGGGGTGGACCCGGGGACGGTGATGGACACGTCACGCCTCCTTCGCTCGCGGTCGGCAGCCCTGCACGGACGCCGTGGGTTCACCCTCAGTCAAAGAACTAGGACCCGCAAGTTGTTTTCCGGGCCTCCCGGTGTCGGCGGTACGTTGTCCAGCGCGGCAGCCGGCGGGGAGCGAGATCGAGCGCGGGTGAGCGACGGGGCAGCGGAGGAGAGGAAGCCTGTGAGCGAGGTTGGGCGGGTCGGGGACATCCCCCGGACGGATCCGGACGCGACGGGCTTCGGTCCCGGTGGCGACGCCGAGCTGGTCCAGCTGCTGACGCCGGACGGCGTGCGGCGCGAGCATCCCGACTACGCGTTCACCGGTACCGACGCCGACGTCCGCGGCTACTACCGCGACATGGTCCTCAGCCGCCGGGTGGACGCCGAGGCCACCGCCCTGCAGCGCCAGGGCGAGCTGGGCGTCTGGGCGTCGAGCCTGGGCCAGGAGGCCGCGCAGGTCGGCTCGGCGCACGCGATGAGCCCGCAGGACTTCGTCTTCCCGACCTACCGCGAGCACGCCGTCGCCTGGGTCCGCGGTGTCCCGCCGCTTCGGCTGCTGGCCATGTTCCGCGGCATCGACCACGGTGCGTGGGACCTCGAGGCGACCCGCTTCGCGCCGTACGCGATCATCATCGGCGCGCAGACCCTGCACGCCACGGGGTACGCGATGGGCATCGAGCGCGACGGCCTGGTAGGCACCGGCGACCCGGCCCGCGACACCGCCGTCGTCGCCTACTTCGGCGACGGCGCCACCAGCCAGGGCGACGTCAACGAGTCCTTCATCTTCGCCGGCTCCTACCAGGCGCCCGTCGTCTTCTTCTGCCAGAACAACCAGTGGGCGATCTCGGAGCCGATCGAGCGGCAGTCGCGGATCCCGCTCTACCGGCGGGCGTCAGGCTTTGGATTCCCGGGCGTCCGGGTCGACGGGAACGACGTGCTGGCCGTGCAGGCCGTCACGAAGGTGGCGCTGGAGCGGGCGCGCTCCGGGAACGGCCCGACGCTGATCGAGGCCTACACCTACCGGATGGGCGCGCACACCACCTCTGACGACCCGAGCAAGTACCGGCTGGCCGACGAGCTGGAGCACTGGCGGCTGAAGGACCCGATCGCCCGGGTGCGGACCCACCTGGAGGCCGGGGCGCTGGCTGACGAAGCCTTCTTCGCGGCCGTCGACGAGGAAGCCGGTTCGATGGCCGCCGACCTCAGGGCCGCGTGCCTGACGCTGCCGGAGCCGACGCTGGCCGAGACGTTCGACTGGGTCTACGCCGAGCAGACCCCCTACCTGCGGGCCCAGCAGGCCGCCCACACCGAGTACCTGGCGACGTTCGAGGCCGAGCCCGCCGCCCCGGCCACCGGCGGCGCCTGGTGACCGCGCTGACCATGGCCAAGGCGCTCAACGCCGGCCTCCGCCGGGCCCTTGAGGCCGACCCCAAGGTGGTCCTGGCCGGTGAGGACATCGGCAAGCTGGGCGGGGTCTTCCGGGTGACCGAGGGGCTGCAGAAGGACTTCGGAGAGGGTCGCGTCATCGACTCCCCGCTGGCGGAGTCGGGGATCATCGGCACCGCGATCGGGATGGCCATGCGCGGCTACCGGCCGGTGTGTGAGATCCAGTTCGACGGCTTCGTCTACCCGGCGTTCGACCAGATCGTCAGCCAGGTGGCGAAGCTGCGCTACCGGACCAGGGGAGCGCTCAGCATCCCGATGGTCATCCGGATCCCCTTCGGGGGCGGCATCGGCGGTGTGGAGCACCACAGCGAGTCGCCCGAGGGCTACTTCTCCCACACCGCCGGCCTCAAGGTCGTCAGCTGCGCCACCCCCGTCGACGCCTACTGGATGATCCAGCAGGCGGTCGCCTCCGATGACCCGGTGATCTTCCTGGAGCCCAAGCGTCGCTACCACGAGCGCGCGGAGGTCGACGAGACCGCGACCCCGCTGCCGCTGCACGCTGCGTCGGTGCTGCGCGAGGGGCGCGACGTGACGCTGCTGGCCTACGGTCCGATGGTGAAGACCTGCCTCGACGCCGCCGCGGCCGCCGCCGACGAGGGCCGCGACGTCGAGGTGGTCGACCTACGATCGCTCTCCCCGCTCGACATGGACGTGGTCGCGACGTCGGCGCAGAAGACCGGTCGGGTGGTGGTGGTGCACGAAGCACCGCTGAACCTGGGGCTCGGCGCCGAGCTCGCCGCCCGGATCAGCGAGCAGTGCTTCTACTCCCTGGAGGCCCCCGTGCTCCGGGTCGGCGGCTTCGACACCCCGTACCCGCCGAGCAAGGCCGAGGACGGCTACCTGCCCGACCTCGACCGGGTGCTCGACATGGTCGACCGCTCGCTGGAGTACTGAGTATCCGGCAAGGGGGGACGACCCCCCTCGAACCCCCCGCACGAGGAGATGATTGATGGCGATCCGCGAGTTCCGCCTGCCCGACCCCGGCGAGGGCCTCGTCGAGGCCGACATCGTCACCTGGCGGGTGGCCGTCGGCGACACCGTCGTCGTGAACGACATCCTGCTGGAGATCGAGACCAGCAAGTCCCTCGTCGAGCTGCCCAGCCCCTATGCGGGCACCGTCACCGCGCTGCTGGTCGGCGAGGGCGAGACCGCCGACGTCGGTGCGCCGATCATCGCCATCGACGACGGTGTCGCCCCGGAGCCAGCCGCCGTCCCGTCTGCGCTGGACCCGGCCGAGACCGAGGCCACGACCGCGGAGGGGCTGACCGGTGGCGCCGCGCCCGGCGGCCGGGTCGCCGTGCTCGTCGGGTACGGCCCGCGGACGGGGGAGAGCAAGCGCCGCCCGCGCAAGAGCGCCCCCGGTCCCGCGGCGCCCGAACCGCAGCCCCGCGGCGGCGCAGTGCTGGCCAAGCCGCCGGTCCGCAAGCTGGCCAAGGACCTGGGGCTCGACCTCAGCGGCATCGCAGCCACCGGGCCGGGCGGGGTGATCACCCGCGACGACGTGAGCGCCGCCGCCGCGACCTCAGCCGCCCCAGAGCCCGAGCCGGCCCGCTCGCCGGCGGCCGCGGCGCGGGGCGGTGGCGCCGAGGACCTCCGCATCCCGGTCCGCGGGGTCCGCAAGGCCACCGCCGAGGCCGTGGTCCGTTCGGCGTTCACCGCACCCCACGTCACCGAGTGGCTGACCTGCGACGTCACCGCCACGATGGAGCTGGTGGAGCGGCTAAAGAAGCGCCGGGAGTTCCGCGACGTCCGGGTCTCACCGCTGCAGCTGGTGGCCAGGGCGGTCTGCCTGGCGCTGGGCCGGACGCCGGAGCTGAACGCGTTCTGGGACGGGCCTGCCGGAGAGATCGTGCAGCTGGGGGCCGTCAACCTCGGCATCGCGGCGAACACACCGCGCGGGCTCGTGGTGCCCAACGTCAAGGACGCCCAGGCGCTGGACCTGCTGGGGCTGGCCACGGCCATCACCCAGCTCGTCGGCACCGCCCGCGAGGGCCGGACCCCCCCTGCGGACATGGCCGGCGGCAGCTTCACCGTCACCAACGTCGGCACCTTCGGCGTCGACGCCGGTACGCCCATCCTGAACCCGGGCGAGTCCGGCATCCTCTGCCTCGGTCAGGTAGCCCGCCGCCCGTGGGTGGTCGGCACCGGCGCCGACGAGCGGATCGAGCCGCGCTGGGTGACGACGCTGGCGGTCTCGTTCGACCACCGGCTGGCCGACGGCGCCCAGGGCTCCACCTTCCTGGCCGACGTCGCCGGCCTGCTCAACGACCCGGGCCTCGCGCTGCTCTACTGATCCCGACGGTGGTTCGGGCCCGGGAGCCCCGTCAGCCCGGCTGCGTGGCCAGGTAGACCGTGTTGGTCGCCTCCCGACCCTGCAGTGGGTTGGGAAAGCTGACGACCTCGGCCGCGACGTCGACGAGGACCTCGGCCAGCACGTCGAGGTAGGTCGAGTCCGGCGGGTCGTTGGACCAGAGCGCGTACACCCCTCCCGGACGCAGGTGCTGGGCCAGCCGCCGGGTGCCGGCCACGGAGTAGAACCCGGCGCTGCCGTCGGCCAGCAGGTGGGCGGGGGAGTGGTCGATGTCCACCACGACGGCG
>JAABUN010003531.1_pt1 | contig 23936 bp, 27 predicted proteins | sample 5559311 | NCBI WGS metagenome assembly JAABUN01 (sample SAMN10711877, study PRJNA513370) | rock metagenome | isolation source: Antarctica rocks | place: Antarctica: Victoria Land, Siegfried Peak sud
CTGGCTTGCTAAACGCCGCAGCATTCGTACCCGCTGGTCTAAGCAAACCGCCAACTGGTTGGCTCTCGTTCAATTCGCTTGTGCCCACATTCTCTTCAACATGGCGGTTTTCGGATAGGGTCTAAGTATGCTGCTGCTGGCGCTAGTTCAAGAGAAGAGCGTGAAGCTAGTCAGTTTGAGCCTAGCGTTTCAGGGCAAGACGAAACCGGAGTCGTCATACCGCCGTCTCAAACGCTTTTTTGCTGAGGTGAGCTTGGATAAGAGGCAAGTAGCTCGGCTGATCTTGAGTTTGCTACCGCCACCCCCTTACACGCTTTGTGTTGACCGCACCAACTGGCAGTTCGGAAGGTTCGACATCAACATTCTCGTGATCGCCATAGCTCACAGAGGCGTCGCCTTCCCACTCGTTTGGAGCTTTTTAGAAAAGCCGGGGAATTCGTCGAGTGACGAGCGTATCGATCTGCTCCAAGACCTTTTCGAGTTGGTCAAACCCAAAGACGTCACCTTTTTCTTGGCCGACAGAGAGTTTATCGGCGTGACGTGGTTTAACTACCTCGACAAGCGCCGCGTGCCTTTTGCCATACGCATTCGCAAAGACAGCTTGTGCAACAGCTGGTGTTCGGCTTATGCGCTTTTTGCCCAGCTGAGCATAGGCGAGCTTAGATGCCTGAACAAAGGCTACGACATCTATAATTGCAGCTTGCGACTCGCTGGAATGAAACTCGCTCAACATGACTACGCCATTATCGCCACCAACCGTGCGCCTGCTCAGGCGTTTCTTGCCTACAAACGCCGTTGGGAGATAGAAATGCTCTTCTCTGCTCTGAAAACAACCGGCTTCGATATCGAAGCTACCCATCTCACGCGGCTTACTAAGCTCGATACCCTATTCGCCCTCTTGGCGATGGCCTTTACCTGGGCGCACTATATCGGTGAGTGGCTTCACGACAGTAAGCAAAAGTCTTTGCGCCTCAAGTCACACCTGCGTAGAGAAAAGTCTTTCTTTAGACACGGTCTTGACCATCTCAGACATCTGCTCAAGAATCTACCCCTCAAACATGACGACCTACACCGCTGTATTCGGCTTTTGTCCCGTACTTAGAGGTACAGCAGCCATTTCATCAATGATCTTTAGTAGTTGTTCCCAGCGCACTTTAAGATTCTATCAGGCTACGTTATATACCTAGGCCAAACGTAAATACCGGAAGAGCTAGCACCCATTAACCCAAATATGTCATCTTGTGCTAGATTAAACCTATGTACGCCGCTCTGCGCTCCTTTAGTTTATACGCGCTCTATACCGGCGGCTTCTTAGCACGAACGTTCCGGCATACCCGCTGACCCACACAACCTGATACTTTGAAGACCCTGCACTGGACAACCCTGTTTGGCGTCCGGGCATCCCTGAGGTGACTTGATTATGCACGTAACTCTGCCCGACGGAAAACGTCTCGACTTGTCTGAGCACGCAACCGCCAAAAACGCCGCCGAAGCCATCGGCCCCGGCCTCGCCAAAGCCGCTCTAGGCGCAACCGTCAACGGTCAGTTAAACGATCTTTTGACCGAACTTCCGGACGGCGCTGAAATTTCTATCCTGACCAAAAAAGACGACGCGATCATCCGTCTGATGCGGCACAGCTTGGCGCACGTCATGGCGCAAGCTGTGACCGACGTGTTCGCTGCCGAAGGCCACGCCCGCGAAGCCGTAAAAATGGGCATCGGCCCGGTGATTGAAAACGGTTTTTACTACGACTTCGATTTGCCGAGAAACCTGACCCCGGAAGACTTGGGCACCATCGAGGCGCGGATGCGCGAGATTATCAAGGCCAAGTTGCCGCTGCGCAAGTTTGAACTGCCCCGCGCTGAAGCTCTGGCACGTTTTGAAAGTAAAGACCCGTACAAGCTCGAGCTGATACGCGACCTTCCCGAAGACGTCCCGCTGACCTTTTACGAACAGGGAGGAGAAGACGGCTTTACCGACCTCTGCCGGGGGCCGCACGTGCCGAATACCGGCGACATTCCGCCACACTTCAAGCTGATGTCGGTTGCGGGCGCGTACTGGCGCGGCGACGAAACGCGCCCGATGCTCCAGCGGATTTACGGCGTGGCATTTAAGAGCAAAGAAGAATTGGAGCATCACCTCTGGCAGTTGGAAGAGGCCAAAAAGCGTGATCACCGCAAATTGGGCGCAGAGCTGGACATCTTTACGCTCGACGAAGACATCGGCCCCGGTTTACCGCTCTGGCTCCCACGCGGCGCGGCGATGATCGAAGAACTCGAGGGCTTAGCCAAAGAGATGGAGCGCAAAGCGGGCTACCAGCGGGTGAAAAGCCCACACTTAGCCAAAGAGCAGCTCTTCCTCAAGTCCGGACATTTGCCGTACTACGAATCCGACATGTTTCCGGCGATGGAACTCGATAACGTCAAGTATTACCTCAAACCGATGAACTGCCCGTTTCATCACAAGATTTACGCGGCTCGGCCTAGAAGTTACCGTGACTTACCTTTGCGGTTGGCTGAATACGGCACCTGTTACCGCTACGAAGACCACGGGGCGCTGATGGGCTTGATGCGCGTACGCAGTTTGCAGATGAACGACGCGCACATCTACTGTTCCGAAGTGCAGTTTGAAGCCGAATTTATGAAGGTTATTGGGATGTACCTGGAATACTTCAAACTCTTCGGGATTCACGAATACGTGATGCGGCTCTCTAAACACAGCAAGGCAGGCTTGGGAAAAAAGTACGTGGATAACCCTGAGCTGTGGGAAAAGACCGAAAAGATGGTGCGTGACGCACTGCAAAACGGCAATATCAACTTCGTCGAAGCTGAAGACGAAGCGGCGTTTTACGGCCCTAAAATCGACGTGCAGATCAAAAGCGCCATCGGGCGCGAGTTTACGCTGGCGACCAATCAGGTGGATTTTGCCCAACCGGAGCGGTTTAACCTCGAGTACATCGCCGAAGACGGCAGCCGCCAAACTCCCTTGTGTCTGCACCGCGCCCCGCTCTCGACCCACGAACGCTTTATCGGTTTCTTAATCGAACACTTTGCCGGAGACTTTCCGCTCTGGCTCGCGCCCGAACAAGTCCGCATCGTCCCCATCGCCGACCGACACAACGCCTACGCGCTGAGACTCCGTGAACAGCTTTTTGAAGCGGGCCTGCGCGCTGAAACCGACCTGCGGAGCGAACGGATGAACGCTAAAGTCCGCGACGCCGAACTCTACAAGGTGCCTTATACCGTCATCGTCGGCGACAAAGAGATGGAAGCCGGGGCAGTGTCTTTCAGGAGCCGGAAAGAGCCGGAGCAGAAGGGGATTGCGGCGGCGGTGTTCGTGCAGCATCTTCAGGCGCATGTGTTGGGAAGGGCGTTGGAAGTCGTGCCGCTCACGCACTTAGAAACCGCTTAAGGCCCCTCGAGCCCTATACCCAAGGTGGTTTGTGCTGACCGAGCATGTAGCGGGTAATAAAGCCGGTTGACGGATGCTTTACCCGCTCGCACTCGGCAATCACGGCGGCGTGGTCGTAATCGACGCTGTGGTGCGCTAATTTGTAGCCCGACGAGTCAGTTTCCAAAACAACGTAAGACGCACGCAAGTCAGGTGGATGAGGATTGCTGACACTTCCTAGATTGACGATTCTGACGTCATCCACCGTAACGTCACGCGCACTGTGCGTGTGACCTACACAAACCAAATCTGCCGCGCAGCCCTGCATCAAGTTTCGCAAGTCGCTCTCGGTTGAAGCGGGCCTTACGCCGTCACTGTCGTCGTAACCGGGTGAAGCGTGAACGCCTAAAAACTTTGTACCGTCGGGTAAGGTAAAGCGGTACTCGAGCGGTAAAGCTGCCAACCACTCGAGATAACCCGAGACCGCTAGTGCGCCCTGTGTCCAGGCAAAACAGTTCGTAACCTCTTGGTACAACTCGAGCAGATCCGGATCGTTTCTGACTTGGCCCGGAGTGGGAGCAGGACGCTCACCGGTCACGACGTATCTATCGGTGTTACCACGCGTAAATACGGCGCTTGGCAGACCGAGTAAACGCTCCATAACGCCGATAGGGTCGGGGCCAACGGCAACGAAATCTCCGAGTATCCAGTAGGCGTCAACGCCACCTTTTGCCTCGATGTTCGTTAATACAGCGTCTAGGGCGACCGAGTTTCCGTGAATGTCAGAAAATAGCGCGATACGCATGTTCACCTGCAATCCGGTAAGAGCTTTCAACCATGTCTAGCGTTGCCACAACCACTCGCGCAGCGTCAGACCACTCGCCGCAACCTCAGCAGCCTCTTCACGCCCAACGTAACGGTAGTGCCACGGCTCATAGATGTAGCAGGTCAGCGCCTCTTTACCTTTCGGATAACTCATGACAAAGCCGAACGCGGCGGCGTGCTGCGCTAACCACGCGCCTTCCGGCGTTTCGGCCCAATCGTCCAACTCCCATGCGGGCGGCCCGTCCGCGCTGCGAAAGTCGAGCGCCGTGCCGAGCTGATGTTCCGAGTGACCGGGACGGGCGCTGCTTTTAAGCGCGGCGTCGTAGCCGTCTTGCTCTGTCCAATAGGCAAACGTCTGCTCTTGATAGCTGTACGAGCGGTAAGCGGACTGAACCTCGAGCCCCATCCCTGCCGCTTCAGCTGCTGCCAACAGCGCTTTCAAGTCCGGCAAGACAAAACTCCGAAGCTGCGTCGCGTCCGAACCGACCCCTAGCGACGAAACGGGCTCGAGGTCACTCGGCGCGTAATCTTCAGGCAGCGTGTAGAGCGTATCGAGCAGCGTATCGGGCCACGCGTCGTAGCTCGTAAGCGAAGCGGGGCGGTCTTCGTAGCCGCATTCGGGTAGGGGGTTTTGGGCAAAGGCGAGAGGCATGATGAATAAAAGGATAAACGAGCCTAAACGCAACATGGTGGGTATCGTAACAACCTTTACTGAGGTGGCGGTCAGGTATGGGGCGGAGCCCTGGTTGTGAGCAGGCCCGTCGCAGCAAAAACAACGATGAGTATAAAAGCCTCGAGCTTTAACATCTGCCCGAGCCGCCGCGTTTCACCACGATGTAAAGCAGGCAAAAACCACCAGCGGTTGAGCGCTGCAATCCCCAAAATAATGCCGACCAGCGCGAGTTTGACGGTAAGGGCCAGTCCGTAGGGCGTAGTGACGAGTTGAGCGGGTTGCCCTAGGTGCAGCAGAGTCGCGTAAAGTCCGGTCGCCGCGAGGAGTAAGACGCAGAAGAGGCCGAGGCTCGAGACCCGCTTCATCGTCGTAACGAGTACTTCGTCCGCAGGTTCGTCTGTAGGTTCATGCTGCCACGCCGGAGAGAGCGATACGTAAAAAACTGCGCCACCCCAGAGTGTCGCCGCTGAAAAGTGCATGAGGTCGGCGAGCAGCGCTGGTGGGCCGTGCAGCGTGGCGGCGTGGCTTAAAAAGCTGAACGTTCCTAAAATACCCAGCGCGGAAAGGGCAAAGAGCCCGCCGCTTAACCACTCGAGGTTCTGCCTACGTTTAAGACTCGAAACCAACACCACGATGACGAGGCCGAGCCGCACCAGGGTCGCGCGTCCATGATGTGTTGCCAGGGTGTACTCGAGGATAAAGCCGCCGTCAAACCGTCCTAAAAGCGCTGTGACACGCCAAATGACGTCACCGATACTGCTGAAAATAAGGAGCAAAGCGCCGAAAATCGTGCCAAACCGAAGGGTACGCCGCATCTGCAAGGCCAACTCCGGCCCGACGAAGCGGCGAAAGACCCCTGCTCCCAGAAGCAGTACCGCCCCCAGATAGAGGGCGGTTCTGAACGCGGCGTCGATAACCGTGTCCATAAATCTTTACGGCGCGACCCGAAAGGTCGTAAACCCCTGTGAAGTGTGCGAATCGACCGAGAGTACCCGCCACATCACGACGTAGGTACCTGCGCTGAGGTTCGGTTTAAGCGGCAGGGTAACGGTTTCAGCGGTCTGTTCGTCCGTTTGCAGACCGGTGTCGGCGCGAGCGTCTTCGTCACCCTAGGCTTCTAAAACTTCCCCTACGAGCTGACCGGCGAGCCCGTTCGTCCGCAGCCGGGCGTTCTCGGCACCTTTGTCGCTATCGCTTTCATCAACGTCAGCGCCCAGCGGATAGACCTTAAAGATACTAAAGCGGGTCTCGAGCGCTTCGCTGTAGTTCAGCGTCACTTCACTCGGCGCGGCCCGCAACGTTTCACCGTCTTCAGGGGTGCTGCTCGTCAATTCGGAGTGAGCCAGCCCGACCCCGGCAAAAGCCAGGGTCAGAGCGAGCACAAAAGGTTTTATGGGAATGGGTTTTACAAGAACAGCCTTCACGGATCTGGGCTTCACGGAAACCTGAGGTCGGCGACGGGTTCGACTTCATCTTTGTAAGGGAGGGTTAAATCGACCTCGGTCTCGCCGATAAAGCCTGTGATCTCAAAGGTGTACGCGCCCGGTTCGCTCAGAACAAAGTCGCTCGTGTAGGCTCCCGGTTCACCGTAAACGGCCCTCAGCGGCAACTCGCGGCGGGTTGTGCCGTCCGGTGCGATGATAGCGGCTTTGAGGCTGGTCTCGAGGTTCTCCACCGGCGTTTCGTCCAGCTTATGAACGGCGAGGTCTAAACCGTTGAGCTGGTCTGTGTAGGTCGGCTCATTGACGTAGCCGATAGCGAGTTCGTACTGGTTTTCGCCTTTACCGACCGTCTGATGGTCATGAGCGAAAGAGAGAGATAGGGCGAGTAAACCTGCGGTGAGCAGAACATGCTTGTACATAAAAAACTCCTAAAGCTGAACGGGGCTTAGTTTGAAAGAGTGGACGTCAGCTTTAGAGGTGGCGGCGCGCGGCTCCGAAAGAGGCGAAAGGTGCGGCGTCGTGCGGTGGGTTTTGCCGGGAAAGTTGCAGGAAGGGCTTGGGACTCGAGCCCCACGACGCGCACTGCTTTGGGCAGCGCCCCGGCCCCGACGACGCAGAGGACGCAGTGAGGCCCGTGCGCGTGAGATGGTGTGTGTGCTGGAGCGGAGTGACCGCTAGACGACCCCGGCATCATGCCCATAGGGGCAGAAACGCATGCCGCGTCTGCCAAGACGCCCTGCATCAAACTACCCTGCGCAACCCGGTACGGAGCCGCGAGAATGCCCAACCCCGCCCAGCAGCAGAGTAAGAAGACTAGAACACGTTGAAACCGGATGAACAAAAAAACTCCGTCAGGCGTTCAGATTAAAACGTTAGAGCTAAAAAGTCGGACCGAAGATCGTCCCGCGCATCTCCATCGGCTGCGCGAGTATCCATAACGACAGCGCCGCAAATAAGAGGATAAACAAGAGCGGCGGCCAGAGCGCGAGCACGCCGCGCCGCCCAAAGTCGCGGAGCGCAATCCGAAACGCCGTCCACACCGCCAAAAGCGAGTACGCGCTGACAAAACCTGCGCCGATAGGGAAGAGCCAATGGGTCGGCACGAGCCTCGAGAGTCGCCAGTTCGGGTCTACGGCAAAGCCCCAACTCTCGAAAAAGTGTTGAAATACCGGGACGATGCTCAGGGCTCCGGTCGAGAAGTGAAACAGGTAGTGCGCGGCCCAAAATCCGAAACCAAGGGGTAACAGCACATACCCCCAGCGCATGAGCGCCGTTTTTACTGTACTGGTTTCTGTTTTGTGCGCGCCGCCTAAGCGGTCGGCCAGCACGCTCATCACAATCGTCAAACCGAAACCGAGTAGAGTAACGCTGCCGAAAATAACGGCTAAGAGCAGCGCTTCGCTCCGCGTTCCTAACGCTGCCGAGAGCGTTTCTGCGCCCTTATAAAACGGCCCGATCATCGCTAAAGCGTTAAGCAGTCCCCAAAAGGTTAAGAAAGTACCCAGCAGAATAACGGCAAAACCGCCGCGTTTGGCCCACGGTTTGCGGGTCCACTCGAGTCCGGGTGTCCGGGTCGTGAGCATCACGTTGTCGTATGGGCACGCCCGCACGCAGTTTAGACAAAAGGTGCAGTCCATATTCGAGGTGACGGTCGGCACCATCAGGTCGGTCTCGCAGCCCGGAAAGTAACCGGAACCGTTCGCGTGCTCGATCTGCGCCAGCGGGATAAACGCGGCTTGCCCTTTAGCTTGCGCTGCACCTGCGTAGCTTTCACGCCCGTGCAAACACGGTTTTTCGCGGCAGCTGCTGCATACGTCCGGGTCAACTGCGGCAATCTGTGTCGGTGAAGCGGTCGAGAAGGCGAAGTTGAAGTTCCCGAGTGGGCATACGTAACGGCAAAAGGTTCCGGCGGGAAAGAGCGTATCTACGACGAGCGCACCCATAAAGTAGCCGATGACCAGCCAAGCGGTTAAAAACGGGCTGGCCCAAAAGTCGAAAATTTCGTATGACAAAAAGAACACGAGCAGCAGTACGGTAACGAGGTATTTATTTTTCAAACCTTTGGGCCAGCTCAGCTTGCGCGGCAAAACGCGTTCCAAGCGCCGGGTCAACCCGCGCGTCAGCATCAGCGGACAGGCCGAGCAAAACGCGTTGCCGAAGACGGCAAGGGCGATCACGACCAGGCCCCGGTAGTGCAGCCAGAGCGTTGTGGTCGCAATGTTGTGCGGCGCGAGCTGGTCTCCGGTGAGGCCGTCCAACACGGCAAAAGCTGCGAGCAGCAGGAGCGGTAGCTGAAAGACCAGACGGGCGTAACGCCAACGAAAGAAGCGGCGCAAACCGGGCAGTTTGAAGAGGTCGAAGCCTCTAGGTTGTTCGGGCCACGCCGGACGACCGGGGCGGTGCATCGGTAGTTCCGCCGCCGTCTCGGGTGAGTAACCGTGCTTAGTAGTAATCGTATCCTCCAACTCTGCGCCACCCAGGGCAGCGCAAAAGACGTTTAGAGCGAACTGCGTCTAAACGTAACGTTGTGTGGGGGCGCACGGCTGCGTGAGGAGGTAAAGGTTTCAGCGAGGACATAAAAGTCTCTGTAAATCGGTAGAGCATAATCTTGCTGTAGAAAAAAAGTGCTGACGATGGGGGCAGATGGCGGCGTCCCACCGAGCAGCAGGTGCGGCGGATGCAGATGGTGCGGCGTTCCGTGTGGGTGCGTATGAGCAAAATCCTGAACCGTGCTGAGTTTGGGTGCGGCGAGTGCGGCGGTGCAAAGGAGCCCTAACAGGAGGGTGATACTACCTGCTCGTAAGGCCCCGCTAAACCGCGCGCCAAACCGCTTCATCACTTACCCGGTACCGTCACGCTCAGCTCGTCCTGAGTTTCGCTACCGTCCGGCAGCGTCACATCGGCTTGCACAACCCAGTCACCCGCCATATTGAAGGTAAAGTTTTTAGTCTGGTAGAGACCGTTTTCCGTGGGTGTCGCCTCGGCGGTAACGGGTTCCATCCCCGCGTGGGTCATGTTACCCGTAACTGAAACGGTCGCGTCCGTCACGGCCTGATTGTCGCTGCCGAGGACGTAGACGCGTACCGGAGCGGGGCCGACGGCAGGTTTTTTCGGGAGCTCGAGGCTCACCTTTACCCCGTCGGCATTGCCCGTATTTCCGGTCGCTCCAGCACCCGAAGGCTCAGGTGGACGGCACGCGGCGAGCAGGACGAGTAGAACTACGAGATAACGCATCGTTTTACTCTACGCTTCAAGGTTCTGACAGATGTCCCGCCGCGCGGCGGGACAAAACTAGGGTAAACGGTTACGAGACTCTAAAAAACGGACAACACCTCCGGCGAGCGCGTCGGCTAAAACGTCCGGTTCGCGTAACAGCGCGGCGTCTAACGGGTTGCTCAGATAGCCGAGTTCGACGATCAGCGCCGGGGTTGCCGGATGGACGGTGTGGCGGTAGCTGTGAAAATTAAAGGCGTAGTACTCACGCATCGCGCCGGTAGTGTTCTTGGTATCGTCGGGAAGGCCCGTCAGTTGCAGATAATCCGCGTCGATAAAGCTTTTGAGCTGGGGCTCGAGTCCGCTCCGGGGTGGGTCGAAATAGGCCGATTTGTACCCGGTTCGGGTGGTGTCCGCTACGCTGTCGGCGTGAAGCGCCAGCAGCAGGTCGGCGTGATACCCCTCCGGCGGCGTCGCCGTAAGCAGATCAACGGTGATACCTCGGGCCTCGAGCGTCCGCTTCAGGGCCGCCGCCACGCTCCGGTTGACCGAAAGCTCGCTGAGGCCGCCCGCGAAACCGCCGGTATTAAACCGCAGGTGCGCGAGTTCACCGGGTTGCTCGGCTGCGCCGTCGTGCCCGATCTGCAGCCCGACGCGCGGCGGCCCCAGCGTCAGCACCAAAAGCTGCCGGACGCTGCGGTCGAACGCCGACCGAGTTTGCCCGGCGAGGTCGACGCGCGATATTACGAACGTACTGCAAAGGGTCAGGGCGACAAAGAGCAGGGGGGCGGCGAGGTTGATAAAGGCGCGCTGGAGCGTCTCGAGGTAACGCGGCGTCTCACCAAACTCGGTAAACCGCTCTGTCCTCACCCACCTAATCTAACATGCGGGTCTTGCTCTAAATTTGTAAACGGTACCCTCAACCTGCCTTGATAACGCGCTCGCCGGTCAGCCAGTAGATGGCGTGCTCGTTGACGTTTTCAAAGTGGTCGCCGATACGCTCCAAGTAACGCGCCATGCTGAGGAGCTTCGTCGCCTGCGAGATGATCTTCGGGTTTTCCATCATATAGGTGAGCAGTTCGCGCTGAATCTGCTCGTACAGGTCGTCGATCTCGTCGTCCATCTCGAGCGCTGAGCGCGCCGCCGAGACGTCCCCCTCGGCAATCCCGCGAATGGTGGTTTCGATCATCACGTTTAAGATTTCAAAGATGCGTTCGGTATCGACGTACTTTTTAATCGGCGGTTTTTCGGCGAGTTCGGCCCCGACGCGCGCGACGTGGCGGGCGTTGTCTCCCGCACGTTCGATTTCGGCGAGGGTGCGGTGGAGCGCCCCTAAAAGACGTAGGTCGGTCGCGGCGGGTTGGCGGCGAGCGATCACCGTCAGGATGGTCTGGTCGATTTCAGCCTCGAGCGCGTCGATCTTCAGGTCGTTCTCGGCGCATTTTTCCGCAGCGCCCGGTTCGGCGTCGATCAAGGCGCGTTTGGCGAGGCCGACCGATTCGCGGACGAGCGAGAGCATCCGCACCACTGACGCGGTGATCTCTTGCAGGTTCTGGTCAAGGGCGTTCATAGGTGAAAAGCGTAACATCTCCCAACTATGAGAGCGGGCTGTCAGGAGAGCGTCAGCCAGCCCGGACACGTACCCAAGCAGTTTATGACGTCAGTAGGGCGTAAACCCTACCGTTTGGGCTGCTTTATCCAAAAACCAGCGTCCCTGCATCATACTGTTGACGCCGAAAATCAGGTCTATTTTTTTGCCGACGGCGCTGCTCAGGCCGCTCAAGTCCAGGGCCGTAGCCTCGAGCCTGAGTTTATAGTCACCAAACTTAGCTGTCCCGACGTTAAAAAACGTGAGCAGTCGGTCGCCGCCTAACGCGTTGTTGACGGGTACCTCAAAAAGTTTTTCTGCTGCCCGAAAGTCTTTTAGACATTCTTGGTCGATAACTGTATTGCCCGCGCCGAGGTCGAAAACGGCGTTGAGTTCTCTGCCGCCCTGCAGTGAAAAGAACGGTAGACCGCTCGAGGTGTCCAGCGGTTGTGTCGCAAGCCTGTCTAAACCGTCTGCAGACTGCTTGTTCATCGTCTGCATTCTAAAGTCGAAAACGATGGGTTCAGCTAAGATCACGTCGCCGCTGAGCACGACGTCTACCTTAAACGGAAGGCCGGAAAACATCTCTTCGTGGCCGATAACCGACGCCGGTAAATTTTTGAAGCCTCTGCCCAAAAAAGTCAGCTGCTCGAGCTCGACCATTTTTAGTTTGTACTGACCAAAAGCCCCGAAAGCGTCCTTTTCACCCTTAAGCTCCAGCCCCTGTGCAAAAGCCTCCGTAACCCGGCATTGCCGCGCCCCGGTATCCAGGTGGGCGAACGTCTCTTTGCCGTTTACCTCTACAGGCATGTAAAGCCACCAATCGAAGAGTGTAAACCGTAGGTCTGTCATTTGATGCTCCTATAAATTAAAGCTCAACCGGCGTGGCTGAGAGCCGCTAAGATTTGCCCCCGGTGCAGCGCTTCGTGCTGCGCGAGGTGATGCAGTACCCATTCGGGTGAAACGTCGTAATCCGGCAGGTGCCTGAGCCGCCGATACTCGGTTTCGTCCATCCCCGTAAAGCGTTCCAGCAACCGTGTCCTGACGAACCCCAACCGTTCCAAGTGTGCCTCGAGACCCTCTCCGGTAATCCGGCTGAGGCGTTCCGACGCGTCTCGGACGTCGGTTGGAAAGTTCGCCAACACGTCCTCGGGAAAATCTTCTTGCAAAACTTCGGCGTAGAGCCAATCGGCTTCGATAGCCGCGAGGTGATAGAGGAGGGTGGCGACCGTGTTGCCGCTGGGTGTTGGGGCCTCGAGCTGAACGGGCGTTAAAGCCTTTACAACGCTCAGCGTGCGGGCTCTGGCATCTTCCAAGCGCCACAAATCGAGACCGATAGTCTCCGGATACCCGGAGAGGGGCTGAACGCTTAAGGTCTCGCCGGTCATTGACATGGGCCGAGTATAGACCTTTTTCGGCTTTTTACGTCCGCCTGACGGCCTGCTGACAAACGGATAGCTAGAATCGAGTTGTGAAGGTGTCGGTCGCTGTGACGTGCCTATGAGCGCACATATCTTGGTCGTCGAAGACGAGCTGGCGGTACGTGAACTGCTCTCGTTTCATCTGGCGCAGGCCGGGTTCCGAGTGACGGAAGCCGAGACGCTCGCCGCAGCTTGGGCGCACCTCGCAGAGGCCGACGCGGTGGTGCTCGACTGGATGCTCCCGGACGGCTCCGGGGTGGATTGGCTCCGGCAACTCCGGGGTACCACGAAGGGCGAACGTCAACCGGTCTTGATGCTGACCGCGCGTGCGAGCGAAACCGACAAGGTGCAGGGGCTCGATTCGGGCGCGGACGACTACCTCGTCAAACCGTTTTCGGCAGCCGAACTCGTCGCGCGGCTCCGGGCGCTTTTACGGCGTACCGAACCGGCCCGGGTACACAAGGTGGGGGCGCTGATGTTAGACGAACGTCAGGGGAGCGCCAGCTTTGAGGGTCGCCCCCTGACGCTGACCCGGCGCGAGTTTGAACTGTTAGCCTTTTTGTGCGCTTCGCCGGGACGGGTCTTTTCACGTACCGAACTCCTCGATAGGGTGTGGGGTGAGGACTTTTTAGGCACCGAGCGCACCGTAGACCAGCACGTCGCGCAGCTGCGGGCCTTGCTAAACGCCGACCTGATTGAAACCGTGCGGGGCCGTGGCTACCGTCTCAAAGGGTCCGAGTAACGTGCTGCCGCCCTACTTCGACCTTTTGGCGGAAGGGCTGATCGTCGTGCAAGAGAGCCGGGTCGTGCGGCTCAACGTAGCGGCGGGCCGGTTTTTAGAGGTCGAACCGGACGGCGTGACGGGCGCGCCACTGATCAGCGTGTTACGCGATCACCGGCTCGAGGAGGTCTTTTTAACCGGCGTGAGCGCTGAAGTAGAGACGCGGGGCCGAATTTTACGCGCTTCGGCAACCCATGAGTGCCTGATCTTGCACGACCTGAGCGAGACGCGCCGCGCTCAGGAGAGCGCTAGAGAACTCTTAGCGGTGCTGTCGCACGAACTCCGTACCCCCGCAACGACGATTCGCTCGACCTTGGAGGCGCTCCGTTACCCCTTGGAAGAGGCGCAGCGCGAGCGCTTTTTAGGCCGCGCCGAAGCTGAAACCGAGCGCTTGGTCCGCCTCTTAAACGACCTGACCGTCGATGTACGCCCCCCCCGGCTCCGTTCGCTGGCGCTGCGCGAGGTCGCGTCGCGGGCGCTGACGCTTTTACACGACACGTTTTTAGAGCATCAGGTCAAGCTCGAGTGCGACGTGCCGCCCTTTACCGTGTTGGCCGACGCCGACAAGCTGCTTCAGGTTTTGATCAATCTGCTCGAGAACGCCGCCGTTCATGGCCCCGACGACAAAACAATCTTTCTTGACGCTGAAATGAAAAGCGCGTGGGTCCACGTGTCGGTCCGCGACGAGGGGCAGCCGCTCTTGCAAGAGGCGATCGAAAGGCTTTTTGAACCGCACTCGAGGGGGCGCGGCGTTAAGGTCAAAGGAACCGGCTTAGGGCTTTATATCGTCCGTTCGATAGCCACCCGTTGGGGCGGGGCGGCGTGGGGGCGACCGCTAGAGACCGGCAACGAGTTCGGGTTTAGTGTGCCGCTGCGGTAGAAACTCAATAAACTAAGTTTTTAGATTTCCCAAGTGTTCTCTAAAAAAATCTACCTGTAAGTCCTTGATACGTTCATTCCACTCCGGTGTAAATCCGTGTTTGCCGCCGTGAGCGGTGTGCAGCGTAACTTGTATCCCCGCTTGCTCAAGCACATTCTGAAATAGCACCGACTGCTCGTAAGGCGACAGCTCATCTGCGTCACCGTGGAAAAGTAGAAAAGGTAGGGCGTCGGGTCGTAAGTGCGTAATTGGGTTGGCGAGTTGAACCAACTCAGGGTGTTCGTGTGGTGAACCGCCGAAGAGTGGGACGGGGTTAGCTACAAAGTGCTCTTCGCTGATTTGTAAAAAGTCGAATGTGCCGCAAACGCTCACGACTGCTTGAACACGCGTACTCACACCGGGCCAACCACTGTTCCCTTCGAGTTCGGGTACGTCGTACGAAGTTCCAAGGAGCGCTGCAAGATGTCCCCACGCTGAGCCTCCCCATACACCTATATGGTCAGGGTCTACGCCAAGCTTGGAGGCGTGAAAACGGAGCCACCGCACTGCTGCTTTGCAGTCATGTACGTGAGCAGGAAAGAGATGCTCAGGTGAAAGGCGGTAATTGATAGTGACACAGAAGAAGCCAGCACGAGCAAGGTGTAGTACATGCTGTACGTCTTTTTCTCCTATGCTCCAACCGCCGCCGTGAATCTCGATAATTGCAGGGCTAGGGAGGGTGTTACGAGCTAGCGGCTGAACAACGTCGAGAAGGAGGGGTAAACCGTCCGCCTCACCATACTTGACATCCTGGATTATTTGCACGGCTGGTCGTTGCATTATCTGAATCTAACGGTTATGAGCAACTGCATTTGTTCGCCTTGACCAAACTAACGGTTAGTCTAAGTTGAGCCCCCTTTAAGACATCTAAAGTCAGGGTGCGGCATCTACAACCCTCCTTCATCTCCCAACGGAGACGAATAGGGTGCAATTTGACTGTCGTCAAGAAAAACCAGAGCTGTGGAGCTAGCCCCCATATCAACGTCGTCTTTTGGGGCGGCGTATATTCTTAGCGAACTCGCCGTGCAGTCTTCGACAAAACGGTTCATGGTGGCTTCGTTGAGGTACGGGTAAGGCCGGTCAAGCACCAGGTCGTCATGCGTGCCCGTGTAGAACGAGCGTTTGTACTCGAGCTGATGATGCAGGGTCGCGGTAGGAATAAAGGAAACGTAGCTCGGTGGGCCAGGGTTCGGCAAAAATACCTGCCAAAACAGACTCTCCGGATGGTCTCTGAGGTAGCGAAAGTCGAGGCCGTACCAATCATCTTTGAGCACCCAAAAAGCATCTTTGCCCTGCTCTTTCTGCTCGGAAAACAGCGCGGCAAATTGACGTTTTGACGCCTCGCCGATCTGCTTCGACCAGAGGTTGTCGCAGAGTAGGTGAAAGAAGTACCCCCACAAGAAACTGTATTTCTCGCGGCCTTCACTCGCCCTAAGCCCGGTCAGATAGGTGCGGTAGAACTCCAGGTCGCGGATGTCCCCTTCGCCCTCACCCTTGTTAGTGTAGTGCGTAATCTCTTTAGGGGGATCGAACGCGCTCCAGTCGGCGTTCGGCAACCCTGAATCGGGTGCAAGATGACCGCACGCAAACGCTACCGGGTCGAATTCCGGGCGTGTCTCGAGGAGCTTCTCGGCAATCCGCAAATGGCTTATCCAGGTACTCATACTCTTAATTTTACCTTTTACCGAGCTGCTGGCTCTAAACTACCAAGTTCCGAAGTGGAGGTTGGCTTCGTTTAGCGTTTCTCCAAACGGGCTTTCGTCAAACTCGTTTCGTCTAAACATCTCACCGATTTGCGCCGCTACCTGCTGCTGCACCGGGTCACGGCTGAATCTCTTATCCCACGAACTCTGCGCCCTCACCACGCCCCGGTGAACGCCCCGATACACCGCGCCGTGGTAGCGCTGCGAGAGTTTGTACCCGCCCCGGTAGCCCTCGAGGATAAAACGTGAGTCTTTGGGCGTAGACGCGCCGCCGAGATGCAGCACCTCGGTTTTGACCAGCCGACAAGCCCAACCCACCTGTCGGAACCGAAAACACCACTCCATGTCTTCGTTGTAAAACCGCAGCGACGCGTCCATGCCGCCGACGGTGGCGACCGCTTCGGTGCGGAAGAGCTGCAAACAGCCTGAGAGCCAGGGCACCGGGATAGCGGTATGGGCGCTGCGGTTTAGTTTCGCATAGTGCCACCTGTAAGGAAGCCCCTGATTCTGCAACTCGCCGTTCGGCGTCCTGACGCTCGGCCCGACCATCCCGACACCGGGTTGTTTCACTACCTCTAAAAGTCGGGGCAGTGTCTCCGGACGGATAAACACGTCGGCGTTGAGATGTGCGGCGTAGGGCGTTTCGACCTGTTTGAGGCCGCAGTTGACCATGTGGGCAAAGCTGTGGTTGGACACCTTTAAGAGTTCGACTTTAACGTGCGGGGTTTCGTCCGGCGGGCTGCTGTCGATAACGATGACGCGCACACCGGGGGCGAAAGCGGCAAGTTTCTCTAAGCACGTCTCCAGAACGTCTGGCGTGCGGTAGTGCATCACGAGTAGGGTCAGGGTGTTGTCAGCCATAAAATGTGTTACTCGGGCGAAAGCCGAGTACTACACAGGTGATTATACGGAGCGGGGGCTATACTAGGTAGGCGTGAGCGCTTTAGGTTCCTCCTTAAAAATCGGCGTGGCGTTAGGTGGTGGCAGCGCCCGTGGCTTTGCCCACATCGGAGCGCTCGCTTGCTTGGAGCGTCACGACTTTGCGCCCGACCTCCTAGTCGGGACGAGCTTCGGCGCAATCGTCGGGGCGCTCTACGCGGCGGGGCTTACGCCGCAAGAGATTGCTGGGACGGCTAACAGTATGCGCTGGCGCGACCTCTCCAAAGTGCTCGACTTCGGTCTGCACCGGGCGGCGCTCTTTTCGGGGGATAAGCTCGAGACGTACCTCGACGAACTCGTCGAAGGCCGGAATTTTAGCGATTTGAAGCGCACGCTCGTCGTGGTCGCTACCGATCTCGCTACCGGTGAACCTGTCAATCTGAGCACCGGTTCACTCGCGCGGGCGCTGCGCGCGAGCGCCTCGATGCCCGGAGTATTTTCACCCGTCGAGCTTGACGGTCGGTTTTTGGTTGACGGCGGACTCGGCTCGCCGCTGCCGCTTGCGACGCTCGAGGGCTATGACCTCGACATCGCGCTCGGTATCGGCGCTGGACTGGAAGAAGCGGACTCCGGCGCGATCCGTTTTGCGCAGCGTTGGCTTACGACCCGGATGGGGCAGCACGTCCACAAAACCTTGCGCGACCACCCCGGCGCACACCCGATGCGGCAGCTCGGGCGCTCGCTCGCGCACACCATGACCGCGTGGCAAACGCCACAAATCTTGTCCGACGAAGCGCTCTACGTCCACACGAACCCGCCGATCAGCTGGTTTAACTTTCGCGGCGCGGAGGTGGCGATGACTGCCGGGGACGCGGCTTTAGAGGGGTACATCCCCCGGCTCAAAAAAGCCTTGAGCGTTTATGACCCACTGAGTTACGGGTTGAGTACAGACTGAAACTGTTTTGTCTGAGGATCATCTAGGCGTTGCGGAGGTCAAGATGAGGCAATCCATCGTCCATGTTGCGTTAATCGTCAGAGACTAAGGCGAGGCGATCCATTTTTATACGCAAAAGCTTCACTTCACGCTTGTCGAAGATACCTACCAAGCTGAGCAAGACAAACGTTGGGTGGTCGTGTCGCCGCCCGGTTCAGCTGGCACAAATCTCTTATTGGCTCGAGCTTCAACCCCTGAGCAAACGGCTTTTATCGGTAATCAATCCGGCGGCAGGGTTTTTTTGTTTCTCAGCACCGACGACTTCTGGCGCGACTATAACGAGATGGCCTCCAAAGGTATCGAGTTCGTCCGTGAGCCCAAGCAGGCCGAGTACGGCGCGGTCGCTGTCTTTAGCGACCTCTACGGCAACCTGTGGGATCTGCTCGAGTTCGCGCCGGGTCATCCTTTAGCTTCTGCACCTTCAGACTAGACGTGCCCCCTACAAAATGGCTTTCCCAAGTAGCGAAGCGGCCATCTCGACCATAATCTGCCCGGTCGTATTTTTGACGTCCAAAACCGGATTGACCTCGACCAAATCTAAACTCGTGACCTTTTCAGAGTCGGCTAACAGCTCCATCAAGAGGTGCGCTTCGCGGTAGCTGAGGCCGCCCGGTATGGGCGTCCCGACACCCGGCGCGATGGTCGGATCGAGGGCGTCGGCGTCGAACGAAACGTGGAGCCTCGAGACGTGCGCCAGATACGCCAATGCTTCGTCGGCCACAACTGCAAGGCCGCGTTTATCAATTTCTTTCATCGTATAGGCGCGGATATCGTGTTCACGGATAAAGAGGCGCTCAAACGGGTCTAAGCTCCGTAAGCCGATAAAAACGAGGTCTTGGGGTTTTAGGATTGCACCACCTCCCCATATCTCGAGCAACCTCTCGTCACCACGCCCTAACAGGTGCGAAAGCGGCATCCCGTGGATGTTCCCGCTCGGACTGCTCTCGGGCGTATTGAGGTCGGCGTGTGCGTCCACCCAAATCACGCCCGTGCGACCGGCCTGGGCAACCCCCGCCACACTCCCTAAAGAAACCGAATGGTCGCCGCCCAGCGCGATAGGAAAGTCGCCCGCAGGAAGTTCTTTAAGTTCTAAAAATGCCTGACGACAGGTTTCGGAGATCGTTTCGGCGTAGTGAAGCCCGTTTTTAGTGGAGATGGCTTCAGCCACCGGCATCTGCACGTTGCCGTGGTCGTGAACGGTGTGACCTAATTTTTTCAGACTTGCGGCTAAACCTGCGAGTCGAACCGCGCTCGGCCCCATATCAACGCCGCGCCGCCCCGCGCCCAAATCGAGCGGAATCCCTAAGATACTGATGTTCGCCATGCGCTAAGCTAGCACAAAACGCGTCAGAGACGCGAATTTGAAAGTTCTTGCAACGTTGCAAGAAGATATGCACTCAGCGTGAAAAAAGTCAAGCGCTGAGCGGCGCTTGACCTTCCGGATTTGACTGTCTACTTGCTGTTGGCGTCCTCGAGGTCGCTTGTCATCTCTTCTAACTCCCCTTCTATTTTACGGCGCTGTTCGGGGTCGGCTTCGTCACGCTCTTCTACCAACAGACTTTGCTCGGTCAGCTCCGGTTGGGTCCGGTCGGGCGTTTGGTCCGTACCTTGGCCATCTTCTTCGTGTTCGGGTTGCTTCGGGGTGTCGTCGTTCACAAGTTCTCCTTAGTTACGTTCTTCCTTATTCGGTTTCAGGGATGTTCCAGATGCGCCCGCTTTTGGCGAGCAGCATGTCCGCCTCTTCCGGCCCCCAACTGCCCCGTTCGTACATCGCCGGGTCGTCGAAGGTGTTCTCCCAAGTACTGATGACCGGCTCGACGATGCGCCACTGCGCCTCAACCTCGTCGGCGCGCATGAAGAGCGTCGCGTCGCCCATCATCACGTCTTCTAGAAGCGTCTCGTAGGCGTCGCGCCCGTTCGTATCGAACTCCTCGTCGTAGTAAAAATCCATGCTCGCGCGGCTCAGGCTCACGCCTTGCCCCGGTCTTTTGGCGACGAAGCGGAGGCTGATGCCCTCATTGGGTTGCAGCCGCAAGATGATGCGGTCGGGTTTAACCGGGCCGCGCAGCTCGAAGGGGATGTGTGGCGGGCGTTTATAGACGACCACGATCTCGCTCGATTTGGATTTTAAGGCTTTGCCGCTGCGGATAAAAAACGGCACCCCGGCCCAACGCCAGTTGGCGATGTGCAGCTCTAACGCGGCGTAGGTGCCCTGGCGCGAGCCCTTTTTGACGTCGGGTTCGTGGCGGTAGCCTGCGTACTGCCCGATCACGGCGGCAGAGGGGTTCGCGCACGTCATCGCCTGAAAGACCTTGACCTTTTCGTCGCGGACGCTGATGGCGTCGTAGCGGCTCGGGGGTTCGGTCGCGGTCAGCGCCACGAGTTGCAGCAGGTGGTTTTGAATCACGTCGCGGATGACGCCGGTTTCGTCGTAAAACGAACCCCGCCCCTCGATGCCCATCGGTTCGGCCATCGTGATCTGGACGTGGTCAACGTACTGCGAGTTCCAGGTGGGTTCGAAAATCGAGTTGGCAAAACGCAAGGCGGCGATATTTTGCGCCGTCTCTTTGGCCAAGTAGTGGTCGATGCGGTAGACCTGCGACTCGTCGAAGTTGTCTAAAACGGTCTTGTTGAGCGCTTGGGCGCTTTTTAAGTCGTTGCCGAACGGTTTTTCGATCACCAGCCGCGTCCAGCCTTCACCACTATCTTTACTGTTATTTTTACTGTTATTTTTGCTGTGGTTGAGGCCCGCTCGTCCGAGATGTTCAACGATGCCGCCGTAGGTGCTCGGCGGGGTCGAGGTGTAAAAAATACGGTCGGGATGTCCAAGCTCATCAAGGTGTTCAGCCAACTTGTTAAAGCCAGCGTCGTCGTCATAACTTCCCGAAACAAACGAAAAACGTGGGGCGAGCGTGTCCCAAGCCTCGCGCGTAAAGGCTTCGGCAGCAAACTTTTGCAGCGCTTTTTTTACTTCGTCTTGCAGTTTGGCGTCGTCCCAGTCACGACGTGAGTACCCTACGAGGTTTGTCTCCGGGTGGAGTGCCCCGCGTTTATGTAGCTCGAAAATCGCGGGCATCAGCTTGCGGGCGGCAAGGTCGCCGGTAATGCCGAAGATCACAAAGGTACAAGGCGGAGCCATACTTAACCCTCTTTCGCTTTGGCAGGTGCGGACGCCTCGACCCCGGACACTTTGACACCCTCGCCCTCGAGCACCTCATGAATCGCGTGACCGCCGAATTCGTTGCGTAGCGCGGCGGCGAGTTTGGCGGCGAACGAATCGGTTTCACGGCTCGAGAACCGGGCGAACAGGGCTGCAGCAATCGCCGCCATCGGTACCGCGTTGTTGACGCCGTACTGAACCGTCCAGCGGCCCATCCCCGAATCGTCCACATACGCCCGCACGTCGTTGAGCCCGACATCTTTTTTAAGCGCCAGCGCCGCGAGTTCCAAAAGCCACGAGCGCACGACCGACCCGTGCGTCCACAGTTCAGAAATCTGCTCTAAGTTCAGCTCGGCGTGCGGATACTTTGCCATCGCCTCGAAACCCTCACCGTAAGACTGAATGATGGCGTACTCGATACCGTTATGAATCATCTTGACGAAGTGGCCCGCTCCGGTAGGGCCGACGTGCGCGTAACCGCTTTCGGGTGCGAGTGTCTTTAGTACGGGTTCTAATGTTCCGAACGCTTCGTCTGACGCCCCGACCATCAAGTTGTAGCCTTCGCGGAGGCCCCAAACGCCGCCGGAAACGCCGCAATCGACGTAGTGCACGCCTTCAGCCTCGGCTTGTTCGGCGCGCCTTCGTGAGTCTTCCCAGTTCGAGTTCGCGCCGTCAACCAAAATGTCCCCTTGTTGCAGATGCGACAAGGCTTCATCGACCGCACCTTGGGTAATTTTGCCCGACGGGAGCATCAGCCACAGTACGCGCGGCGCGCCGAGCTGCGCGGTGATGTCGCCTATTCCGGCCGCACCCGACGCACCTTCTTTTTTAAGCTCAGCGATGGCATCTTCTGAAAGGTCGTAGACGACCACCTCGTGCCCGTCTCCCATAAGGCGACGCGTCATATCGCCGCCCATCCGTCCGAGTCCAACCATACCTAGTTTCATAACGCCTCCACGCCCCAAACTTTAACAGCTTAGGGCGGAGGAGATGTGACGTGCGGGCAAGGTTCGCCCTGCGCAGCGAGTGAGTGCCATACTAAAGGGATGAGTAACGACGCGACCACCGACCCTAAAACCAACACTTTGCTCCTCGCCCTCACGCGTGGCGCAGAACATATTGTTCCTGAAGGCGGGCTGGCTGAAAAGCTTGTGCTAGCGCAAAAAGAGAACCGCCAGCTCCGCGTCAAGCTGGGCGTAGATCCCTCGAGCACCGACCTGCACATCGGTCACGCGGTCGTCTTGCGCAAGATGCGCGACTTTCAAAACGCCGGGCACAAGGTCGTGCTGATTATCGGCGACTTTACCGCGATGATCGGCGACCCGTCGGGCAAGAGCAAAACGCGCCCGGTCTTGAGTCTGGAAGAGACCCGTAAAAACGGTGAAACCTATGTAGCGCAGGCCGTCAAGATTTTAGACCCTGACCCGGACAAGCTTACGATTAGGCACAATTCGGAGTGGCTCGAGCCTTTAGGCTTTGCCGAACTGATTAAGCTCGCGTCTTCTTACACCGTGGCAAGGATGCTCGAGCGCGACGACTTCACCAAACGTTACGGCGCAGGCGTCCCTATCAGCGTTCACGAATTTTTGTACCCGCTCGCGCAAGCCTACGATTCGGTCGCTATTCGCGCCGACATCGAACTCGGCGGCACCGACCAGCTCTTTAACCTGCTGGTGGGCCGCGACGTGCAGCGGGCGTATGGTCAGGTTCCGCAGATTGCGCTGACGATGCCGCTCCTTGAAGGTCTCGACGGCGTGAACAAGATGTCCAAATCTTTGGGCAACTACATCGGCGTGTCGGAGTCGCCGGAAAGCATGTTCAAAAAAGCCATGCAGGTTCCTGACGAGTTGGTCTACCGCTACTTTGAACTCGGTACGTCGTTACCCCTGGATGAAGCAAAAACCTTGACTGAAACCGATATCAAAGCGGCGCACAGGGTTTTGGCCAGGAAGCTGGTGCGTACCTATCACGGCGAAGAACCTATCGCCGAGGCTGAAGAACGGTTTGACTACATCGCCAAGGGGGGTGTTCCCGATGATATTCCCGAAGCTGTGATCTCTGAAAGTGAACTCGAGGGCGGCACCATTTGGATTTGCAAGCTGGCGACGCTAACCGGACTGACGACTTCAAACGGCGAGGCGCGGCGGCTGATTCAAAATCGGGGGCTTAAGTTAGCGGGTGAAGCGGTGACGGAGGTGAATTTGCAAGTAGAGCTACCGGTGGTGTTGCAGCGGGGGAAGGACAGGTTTGTCAGGGCGATTTAAGTTTCAAGTTATGTGGCTGTAGCGGTTACGTCGTTGACTTGTGACCTGAAATCAGCTGATGATGCCCTATGGACAACCGCGTCGTGTTCGATTTCGAGATTGACTTTAGTAACGGTGGGGGTATTCAGGGACAAGACTTCCGCCTCGATCTCAGCGGAGACACCATCAGCGACAAAGACCTCGCCGACCACATTGTTGAAGATATGCAGCTCCTTATGGTGGGTGAGGTTCGCATTCTAAATAAGCACATCATTGCTGAGCCTCACAAGCGGCAGCCGATTGACACACCGAAATCACGCACGCTGCTCGACCTGAGCCACACGATTAAAGACGGCTTAATCACCTATAAAGGACTACCTGCACCCGTTATTTGTGACTATCTAAGTAGAAGTGACTCGAGGCAACTTTACGAAGCAGGTACCGAGTTCCAAATCGGCAAGATAGAAATGGTCACGAACACGGGAACGTACATAGATTGCCCTTTTCACCGCTACGAGGGGGGCAAACACTTGTCCGAAGTGAAGTTGGAAGCGTTTGCTAATTTACCGGGTATCATTATTAGACCTCTTGCAAAAGTAGGTCAATAGGGCTGAAAGTAGGGCATGAGGTATGAAGCGATCAGGGAACTTAAACCGGAGGCGTTCAAACGGTTAACTGGCGTGAAGCCGCGAGTATTCAGTGAC
>JAABUN010003532.1_pt1 | contig 23934 bp, 22 predicted proteins | sample 5559311 | NCBI WGS metagenome assembly JAABUN01 (sample SAMN10711877, study PRJNA513370) | rock metagenome | isolation source: Antarctica rocks | place: Antarctica: Victoria Land, Siegfried Peak sud
CGGAACGGTATTCGGCGGCCTGGTCGACAAGACGAAGACCTTTGGTGCCTTCGCTCGCGTGGACTCCACGGGCGGCGCCGCGGATGTGCCGGCCCTCGCGGTCGCCGAGCGGCGGCAGGCGGCGGTGGCCTGGCGTCGCGAGCCGGGCGGCGGCGCGCCCGCCACGATCCAGGCCCGCTACAAGGTGGACGGGAAGCCCTACGAGGCCGAGACCACGCTGTCGAATCCGAGCTTCGGCCCGGTGGCCGGCCCTCCGGCGATGGCCACGGACAAGAACGGCGACTTCGCGGTCGCCTTCGTCCAGGGCGTGCCCGGCTCGCAGCGACTGGTGACCGCCGTGTACGACAAGTCACCGGCGCCGGCGGCTCCGCAGAGCACGAGCCGGTATCAGCGACGCAACCAGCCGCGCCTTGTGTGGCGGCCGAGCTCGGAGCTCTGGGGCGCACAGATCTTCAAGGTCTTCGTCGACGGAGTCGAGGTCGGAACCACCGACAAGACGGAGTTCTTCGTGCCGGCCGCGTTGCCCGATGGGCCTCACCGCTGGCGCGTGGCGGCGATCGACCGTCGCGGACAGGTCGTGACCAATCAAGACCGGCTACTTCGCGTCGACTCCGTCGCGCCGCGCGCCCGCATCGTCGTGACCGGCGTCCGCCGGCGCGGCCGGGCTCTGCGCATGCGCGTCTCCGCCGACGACGGCCGGGGCTCCGGACTCGGCGCCGTGACGGTCCGCTTCGGTGACGGGTCGCGAGCCACGCAACGGCTCTCCTCACACCGCTACCGGCGCTCGGGACGGTTCAGGCTCGTGGCGCGGGTCGCTGACCGGGCGGGCAACGTCGCGGAGACGACGGTGCGCCTGCGCATCGGGCGGTGAACGCGGGGAGCGCTCCCCGGCTACGGGCGGGTGGGCGCGACCTCGATCTCGGGGTGCCCCTGCTCATGGGCATCGTCAACGCGACGCCGGACTCGTTCTCCGAGGTCGGCGGGCGCCGCAGCCTCGAGGCGCTCGTATCGCACGCGCGCGACCTGGCGTCAGATGGGGCGTCGATCATCGATGTGGGTGGCGAATCCGGTGTCACCCACTTGCCGCCGGTCCCGATCGAGGATGAGATGGAGCGTGTCGTGCCGCTCGTCGCGCGCATCGTCGAGGAGCTTGGAATTCCCGTGTCCGTGGACACCTACAAGCCGGCCGTGGCCAGAGCAGCGGTGGCGGCGGGGGCCTGCATGGTCAACGACGTATCCGGCCTGCGAGACCTCGGGATCGCTGATGTGTGCGCATGCACCGGCGCCGCGCTCGTGATCATGCACACCCGCACGGCGCCCAAGACCGAGCGCCGAGATCCCGACCTCTACGGCGACGCGGGTGTGGTGGCTGACGTCGCCGCGTTTCTCCATGAGCGGATGGAGTTGGCCCGCGCGCGCGGTGTGGGGAAGGATCAGATCGTGCTCGACCCGGGTCCCGACTTCGCCAAGACGCCGGCCCAGACCGTCGCGGTCCTGCACGGGCTCGGTTCGGTGTCGGCGCTTGGTCGTCCCGTCCTGCTCGCCCTGTCACGCAAGGATTTCATCGGAGCGGCTCTCGGGCGCGCACCGGGCGGGCGGGGGGCGGGGACGCTGGCGGCGCTGGCCTGGGGCGCCGACGCCGGCGGGCATCTGTTCCGGGTTCACGACGTCGCCGCCGCGGCCGATTTCCTCAAGGTGCGAGCGCTGCTCCGCGGTGAGCTCGAGCTTTCGCCCGACACGGCGTTGGCACCCGATCTGCGCCGGGTCTGACGGTCAGACGCGTTACCATCATGCCTGCCCTGGTCACCGGCCGCTGAGCACAACGCGGCCGGGCGCCCACCGACCACACTTCTCCCCGGAGGTCCCATGTCATCCGTTCTCGATCCCGCCGAGCTGGCCGCCAGCCCGCTCGCCGATCTTCATCTGCTGGCCAACGAGCTCGGTGTGGACGGCTTCCGTCGGCTGCGCAAGGCGCAGCTCGTGGACGCCATCCTCGTCGCCCAGGGGGGCGAGCCGGCTCCCCCTGCCCCGGAGATCGACGCGACGGACGTCCCGAGCGCGCCCGAGACGGACGACTCGGCGGCCGCGCCCGAGGCCGATGATGCAGAGCGCCCCGCGCGTCGCCGGTCGCGCGGCGGCCGCTCGCGCTCACAGCGTGCCACCGAGGAGACCGAGGAGGCCACCGCAGCCGGCGACGAAGCCGAAGCCGTGGAGGAACAGGACCGCCCGCGACGCCGGTCGAGAGGGACCCGCGCGCCGCGCGCCGCGCGTTTGGAGGCCACCCAAGAGGGCGGGGACGGCGGGGACGAGTCCCCGGCGCGCGGGGAGGCCGCCGAATCGTCCACCGACGACAAGGTGGTCGAGGGCGTCATCGAGCTCGTGGGCAACGGATCCGCCTTCATCCGCCTGCCCGCCGACTCCGGCGGCGACGACGTCTACGTCTCGGCCGCGCAGGTCAAGCGCACCGAGCTCGTGGCGGGGGACCGCGTCGCGGGCCCGGTCCGCCCGCCCCGGCGTTCCGAGCGCCATCCGTCCCTCATCCGGGTGGACTCGATCAACGGCCGGCCGGCCGACGAGGTCTCCGAGGGGACGCGCTTCGAGGACCTGCCCGCCGCCTATCCGACTGAGCGCTTCGAGCTCAACAGCGAGGACCCGACCGTCAAGGCGGTGGAGTGGCTGACGCCGTTCGGCAAGGGCTCGCGAGTGACCGTGGTCGGGCCGCCGCTTTCGGGCAAGACGGAGGCACTGGTGCGCCTCGCGGACGCGCTGCGCGCCATCGAGGGTCTCGAGCTCTCGCTCGTGCTGGCCGGGACCCGGCCCGAGGAGGTGGCCGTCTGGGCCGAGCACGGGCTCACGCCGATAGGTGCCGCGGGCCTCGGCGCCTCTCCTGAAGCACAGTCACAGGTGATCGAGCAGGCGGTCGAGCAGGCCAAGCGCCAGGCCGCTCGCGGCGCGCACGCGGTGCTCATCGTCGACTCCGTCGAGCAGCTGCCCCTTCCGGCCTCCCGGCGCGCGCTCGGCGCCGCTCGAGCGCTCGTGGACGGCGGCTCGCTGACGATCGTCGCCTCCGCTCCCGTCCCTGTCGGCGGTGAGACGACGATCATCGCGCTTGACCAGACCCTCACCGCTCTGCGGCGCTTCCCGGCCGTCGATCTCGCCGCGAGCGCGACGCTGCGGGCTGACCTGCTCGTGGGCGAGGCGGGCGCCGAGGCGATCGCCAAGGCCCGCGCGGAGGTCATGCTCTAGCCGCGCTCAGCGCGGGAGGTAGGCAACCCGGTCCCAGCTGGGCTCGGGCGAGAGTTCGATGGGCTCCAGATCGCGCTCGGGCTGGACGTAGCCGAAGGTGTTGGTGATCTCGTCGAACGCGATGTCGAGCTCGCCCTCCTTCACGCGCTGATCGAGCCACGCGGAGCGGAAGACCAGGCGGCGCAGCCAGTGCACGAGCGAGCGGTCGGCCGGGCCGACGATCTCGGGCCAGCAGTCGTTGACGTGTTCCCCGAGACCCGAGGCGGGATCCTGCACCTCGCCGTTGACGGCGAGGTTCACGAGGTCCTCGAGCTCCGTGCCGTCCAGCCGGGAGGCGACGAAGCCCACCTTCAGGGCGGCTTGCTCAACCCGCTCGGCGAAGTCCAGTTCGTTGAAGGTGAAGCGCAGCTCGCCGTACTCGAGCACGTAATCCGAGCCCGATGAGTAGTTTTCGCGTCTGGCCGAGTCCATAGGATCCCCGGCCTGACCGGGCGTCGGCATCTTAGGCGCAAATCCTCCCGCGCCTCTCCTCCTGAAACGAAACTGTCACGCGGAGGGAAGCCCGTTGCGGAGATCGAAGGCGCGGATCGCGTCCACTCCGCCGTCCGGGGCATCGAAGAAACGCCGGTTCGAGCAGCGTGAGCCCTCCGCGGCCGTGCCCGCGTACGCCCGTTCGATCTCGAAGGCGCAACGCCGGAGGGGAATGCCCGTGAGCTTCACCGCCCCGAAGCCCGCCCGCGTGCGCTCAGCCGACTCGAACAGCTCCACGTCGATCTCCGAGGCGAAGACCTTCTGCATGCAGCCCATGTAGCGCCGACCCGAGAGCGGGTCCTCGAACTCGTAGAGGAAGACGCAAGCGGCGGCGACACAGCTCGACGGCTGGATGACCCGGTCGCAGAACGTCGAGCACCGTCGGCATTCGTTGCTCTCCATGTGTCGCGCCGTGCGCGCCATGAACCGGATGATATGGGCCAGACGCCGGGTGGGGCGAAGTCTCCTGGTGAAGACCTAGAAGCACCATGCCCGAACCCTCTGCCGCCATTCTCGTCGTGGAAGACGACTGTGCCGTCCGCACCTTCCTGGCCGACAACCTGACCGCCGACGGCTATGAGCTGCATCTCGCAGAAACCGTCCGGGACGCGGTGCGCGTCCTCGAGTACAAGCAGCCCGACCTGGCGATCCTGGACCTCGGGCTGCCCGACGGGTCCGGGCTTGATCTACTGCAACGCGTTCGCGAAGCGGATCCCGCAGGATCGCGCATGGATCCTGGGCTGGCGGTGCTGGTGCTGACCGGCCGGGCAAGCGAGCTCGATCGCATCCGCGGCTTCGAGCGGGGCGCCGATGACTTTCTCGCCAAGCCGTTCTCCTACGGGGAGCTGCGGGGTCGGGTCAATGCACTTCTGCGCCGCTGTCGCGCCCGGTCAGCGGCCGGCCGTATGCGGGTGGGCGACCTCGAGGTCGATCCGGTCTCCCGTGAGGTGCGACTCCGGGGGCAGGGCGTCAAGCTGGCACAGAAGGAGTTCACGTTGCTGTGCGCCCTCGCTGCCGAACCGACGCGGGTGTGGACGAAGGAGGAACTGCTTCGGGACGTGTGGGGCTACCGCTCGATGGGCGCGACCCGGACGCTCGACTCGCACGCCTGTCGCCTCCGTCACAAGCTCTCGGTCGACGGCAACCGCTACGTCGTCAACGTCTGGGGCGTCGGCTACCGGCTCATCGATGGGGTCTCGAGATGAGCGCCCTTGCCGTGTCCTTGGTCGGGTGGGGATGCGCCCTGAGCGCCCTCGTCGCCCTTGCACTCCTGCGGTGGCGGCTGAACACGAGCATGGCCCTCGTCGCGGAGGCCAGCCACGAGCTGCGCGGTCCGCTGTCGGCCGTGCGACTGGGGCTCGCGACCCTGATCCGTGACGCTGGGCCTGAACCTGCTCGCCGCGCCGCAGCGCTTGACCTCGAGTTGCGGCGAGCGGGGATCGCCCTCGAGGATCTGGCTGCCGCGCCGAGCGGCCGCCGGACGCCGGACCGTGCCGGGCCGGTCGACGTCGCGGACCTCCTCCGGGAGGCAGGCGACGCCTGGGAGTCGGTGGCCGCCGCGCTCGGCACCGAGGTCCTGGTGATCGATCCCGCCGACTGGTGGGTCGTGCGGGCGGACCGCCTGCGCTTGGCCCAGGCGCTCGGAAACCTGGTGTCCAACGCGATCGAGCACGGCGTCGCGCCCGTGCGGTTGCGCGCGTGCTCCCACGACGCCGACACGCTGCGCCTCGAGGTGGTCGACGCGGGCCCAGGGCTCGTGTCCTCGTTGCCGGGCGGGCGTCGCCAGCATGCCGGCCGCCGTGGGCACGGGCTGGCGGTCGCCGCGCGGGTCGCGGAGGGCTGCGGCGGGCGACTGACCTCCGAGCGGTGCCCCGAGGGCCATGTGATGTCTCTCGAGCTTCCCTTGCTCTCCCGCGGGATCTGCGGCTGATGAGCGGTCGTCGCCGCCGCGCCTCCCTTCTGCTGGGCCTCGCCCTGTTGCTCGGCGGGCTCGCCGCCTCCGACGTCGCCCGCCGCGAAGCTGCCGTCGAGTCGCGGCTGGCGCCCATCGTCGACGTGGTGGTGGCGCGCGGTGACCTCGAGCAGGGCCTCGAGCTCGGGCTCGATGATCTCGCCGTCCGGCGTGTCCCCGCGCGTTTTGCTCCGGCCGGGTCGGCGGCCGAGCCAGCCGAGCTCGTCGGGCAGAAGGTGGCGGTGCCCGTGCCGGCGGGTGGTTACCTGGCGGCAGGACAGCTGGAGGTTCCGGGCGGCACGGGCAGCTCCGGTGTGCGCCGGGGTGAGCGCGCGGCCGACGTGGTCGGCGTGGGGTCGCCGGAGCTCGTGCGGCCAGGAGCGCGCGTCGACGTGCTGGTCACCCGACCGGGGGAAGGCGGCGCGGGTGGCGCCACCCGGCTCGCACTCGAAGACGTCGAGGTCCTGGGCGCGACGCCGGCTTCCGAGGTGGGCGGGCAGGGTCAGGACGCCGGAGCCCCGCGGGTCACGGCGACCCTTCGGGTCACGGTGCGTCAGGCGGTCTATCTCGCGGCTGCGCAGACCTTCGCGCGCGAGCTGCGCTTCCTCTCCCGGGCTCCCGGCGACCGGCGCCGCAGCGGCGGCGTGTCGTCGGGGAGGGTCTGCGATGACCTCGGAGGAAAGCGCTGACCTGCTCGACAGCGTCGCCAGCACGCTGCGTGATGAGATGCTGCGCCGGCCCGCGCCGGACTCGAGTCGGGGTGGCCGCGAAGACACGATCCGGGCGCTCGTGGACCGGGACGCGGCTGTTCTCGGGCCTGACCAGCGAGAGGAGCTCGTGCGCCGCATGTCTGAGCGCTCCTTCGGACTCGGCCCGCTCGAAGCGCTTCTCGACGATCCCGAGGTTGACGAGATCATGGTGTCGGGCCTTGCCCCAGCGTGGGTCGAGCGGCGTGGGCAACTTCAGCCCACGTCCGTCGCCTTCGCGTCCGAGGATGAGCTCCGTCACACCATAGAGCGCATCCTCGCTCCGCTCGGAAGGCGCGTCGACGAGGCTCAACCGCTTGTGGACGCGCGGCTGCCGGACGGATCGCGCGTCAACGTCGTGATCCCGCCGCTCGCGCTCGACGGTCCCGCACTGACCATCCGCCGCTTCCGGCGCCGCGGCTTCTCCGGAGATGACCTGCTCGCCCAGGGGACGCTTCCGCCGCTCGTGCTGGACTTCCTCGGTCGCGCGGTCGCCGCCCGCTGCAACGTGCTGGTCTGCGGCGGGACGGGCTCAGGCAAGACCACGACGCTCAATGCCCTGTCGGGGTACATCGGCGAGAACGAGCGGGTCGTGACGATCGAGGACGCCGCCGAACTGCGACTCCGCCAGCCGCACGTGGTTCGCCTCGAGGCCCGGCCGGCCAACCTCGAGGGGCGCGGTGAAGTCTCCATCCGCCAGCTCGTGCGCAACGCGCTGCGCATGCGACCGGACCGGATCGTCGTGGGCGAGGTGCGCGGGCCGGAGGCCCTGGACATGCTCACGGCACTGTCGACGGGTCATGACGGCTCGCTATGCACCGTCCACGCCGGGAGTCCGGCCGAAGCGCTGAGGCGGATCGAGACGCTCGCGCTGATGGCGGAGCTCGGCCTCCCTCACGCGGCGGTGCGCGAGCAGGTGGCCGACGCGATCGACCTCGTCGTCTGCCAGGCGCGCACCGCGGAGGGTCTCCGCCGGGTCGTCGCGGTGTCGGAAGTGGTCCGCGTGGCAGGAGGCGCCGGCGTGCGGGACGTCTACACCTTGCGAGAAGGCCGATCCTGCTGGCGCGCGCCGCTCGCCGACTCGCTCGCCGCGCGCCTCGCGGCACCCGCGACATGACCCGCTCCGCGGCACTGGCATTCGGTGCCGGAGGTGCGGCGGTCCTCGGTGCGTGGGAGGCGCTCGCCGCGGTGGAAGCGACGAGGGTCGCGAGCGGACTGCGCAAGGTGCTGGCTCCGGCCACGCGCGCGGCGACCGAGGGCCGTTCTCCGTCTGTCCTCGAGCAGCGACGGCTCGGCTTCGTGGCGGCCGGTTGCCTCCTCGCGGGGGGATGGCTGCTCGGCGGCCCGCTCGCCGGCGGCGTCATCGCGCTCGCCGGTCCATCCGTCGCGGTCGCGCTCATCCGTGCGCGGCGCAGGCGCTACGAGTCCGAGCTCGCGCGCGCGGCTCCAGGGGTCGCGCGGGCCTTGGCGGATGCGCTTTCCGCCGGGCATTCGGTGTCGGGCGCGATCGTCGCCGCAGCGGTCGGCCTGGTCGGCGCGGCCGGCCACGAGTTGCGGGCTGCGGCCCGCGCGCTCGACCACGGTGAGAAGAGCCCGGACGTCCTCGAGCGCCTTCGAGCCCGCGCGAGGTCGCGCTCCTGGGACACCCTCATCGCCGCCATCCTTATCCAACGCGAGGCGGGCGGCGACCTCGCTGCGCTGCTCCGAGGGCTCGCGGGCGCCCTCGAAGCAGCCGAGCGCGCGGATCGCGATGCCGAGACGGCGACCGCCCAAGCCAGGTTCACGGCTTGGCTCGTGCTCGCCCTGCCGCTCGGCGCCGCCGGAATCGCCGAGCTGGCGAGCCCGGGCTTCGCGCCGGCCCTATTGGGAAACCCGCTGTCGGCCTGGCTGACGGGCGCAGCCCTCGCTCTGCAGGCGTGCGCCGCGGCGTGCGTCCATCGACTGGCTCGCGTGCGTGAAGTGCTATGAGCCCCTCGCCGGCATTCCATCGTCTGCTCCGCCCGGCACGGACCGACGACGCCATATGACCCCGGCGCTCGCCGCGGTCGCAGGGGTGCTCGCGGCGGCCGGGATCTTCGACCTGGTGCGAACGATGGCAGCGCGCCCGCGACCGAGCCGCCGCAGGCAGGGGAGCCTGGCGCCGGCGCTCAGCCTTGGGCTCGCGGCGCTACGGCGTCTCGGCCACGGGATCGGTCAACCGAGAGAGGCATACGATCTGCAGGCCCGTCTTGACGCCGCCGGGCTCTCGCTCAGAGCCGCCGATCTCGTCGCGTTCAAGGCCGGAGGCGCGATGTTGTCCCTGCTCGTCTGCATCCCGTTCGCCATGGGACTCCCCGGCCGGCTTGCGCTCCTGGCGGTGCTCGCGGTTCCCGGCGCCGTCTTCCTCGTGCCGGATGCGTGGGTGCGCCGTCGCACTCGCCTCCGCGCACGCGCGATGGAAGCCGAGCTCGCCGACGTCCTCGACCTGCTCCGCGTCGCAGTCTCCGCCGGGCTCCCGGCGAACCGGTCCCTCGAAGAGGTGGGGCGCCGCCACCCGGGGACACTCGCGGCGGAGATGCGTCGCACGGCGGATGAGCTTGCGCTCGGGGTGCCGAGCCTGGTCGCCTACGCGAGTTTCGCCAGGCGGTCGCCGGCCCGGGGGGTTCCGGCCCTGGTCGCGGCGCTCATCCGAGCCGCCCGGCATGGAACGCCGCTGGCGGGCGCTCTGGCCGCCTTGGCGGCCGAGGCGCGCGCCAATCGCGCCCGCCGGGCAGCGGAGCGTGCCGCCAAGGCCGCGCCGAAGATCCAGCTCGTCGTCGCGCTTTTGCTCGTCCCGTCGGTCCTGCTGCTGGTCGCGGCGGCGCTTCTCCCTTCGCTGCTCGGGTAGGCCGGTCGCCGGCGCAAGCCACCGTGTCGTACTCCGTCCCTCGGACGGATCGTCGCGGCTTGGGCCGGAACAGCCCGTGCGCGTGCAACTCACCGTGCAGCGCCGAGGGTGCAAAGACTCCTGCACTCCGTCGAGCGCAACTCCGCTAGGCCGTCCCACCGCCCCGCCGGGCTCTGCGCCGCGGCTTCGTGCCCTAGCTCATTGCGTCCGACGCTAAAGGTGGGACGGAGTTCGACCGATGTGTTGCAGAGTGGGGCAAAGTGGGGTACGTTGCCTCACGAAGTCGGTTCGGGGTGGCGGGGCTCCTCCCACTCCGCCACCCCGTATCGGCTCGTTTCTTCCACCGTCTCTCCAGATGATCTCCCTTGGCTTTCCACGGCACCTTCGATCACAGCCTCGACGCGAAGAACCGCTTGACGATGCCGTCGAAGTTCCGCGCCGTCCTCTCCGGAGCAGTGTTCCTAGTGCGGGGGCCGGACCCGTGCGTAAGCGTGTATCCCGAAGCCATCTACGCGGCGATGGCCGAGCAGTCGCTGGCCGGTCTGAACCCGATGTCGGCGAAGGCCAGACAGATGAGCCGGCTCTTCTACGCCAAGGCGGACGCTCTCGAGCTCGACGGAGCTGGTCGGATCACGCTGGGCGTCCGGCACCTCGAACACGCCCGCTTGACCGGTCGCGAAGCCGTCATCGCCGGTGCGGGCACCTGCCTGGAGATCTGGGACCGCGCGGCCTGGTTGGCCTACGACGCGCAACTGACCGCCGAAGCCTCCGACCTGACAGCCGAACTTGACCGTCCTGCTTGACATGACCTCGGTCCACGTTCCCGTACTCGCGGGCGAGCTGATCGAAGCGCTCGATCCGCAGGCCGGTCACGTGGCGGTCGACTGCACACTCGGCGGTGGCGGACACGCCCGCCTGGTCGCGGATCGTCTCGGCCCAGCCGGGCTGCTGATCGGGATCGATCGCGACCCACAAGCCGAGGAGGCCTTCGCCGAGCTCTCGGCGGAGGTGGCGTGCCGCACGCGCTTCCTGCGCGCGGACTTCGCGGAAGGCTTGTCGACCCTCGTCGAGGAGGATGTGACCGCCGACCTGGTCTACCTCGACCTCGGCATGTCGTCCATGCAGGTCGACACCCGGACGCGCGGCTTCTCCTACGCCTACGACGCGCCGCTCGACATGCGCATGGATCCCGACCAGGAGCTGACGGCTCAGGAGGTCGTCAACACCTGGGAACGCCGTCGCCTCTCCCAGGTGCTCCGCCAGTACGGCGAAGAGCGCTTCGCGGACCGGATCACAGGGGAGATCGTGCGCCGCCGCGCGGTCGCGCCGCTGCGGACCACCTTCGAGCTCGTAGACGCCATCACCGCCGCCATCCCGGCGCCCGCGCGATTCGGGGGCGGGCATCCCGCCAAACGCACCTTCCAGGGCATCCGCATCGCGGTCAACGACGAGCTCGCCCAGCTCGACGAGGCCCTGCCATCGGCCTGGCGGCTCCTGCGGACCGGCGGCCGTCTCGGCGTGCTCTCCTTCCACTCGCTCGAGGATCGGCGCGTCAAGCGGTTCCTCGCGTCAAGGACCCGCGGATGCATCTGCCCGCCGGATCTCCCGGTCTGCGCGTGCGGTCGCACTCCCGAAGCCGAGCTCGTATTCCGTCGCTCGATCGTCGCGACCCCGGGAGAAGTGGCCGCCAATCCGCGCGCAAGATCCGCGCGGCTGCGTGCCGCCCGCAAGCGCGATCCGTCCGCCGCGGGCGGGAACCTCCCAGGAGTCACCGTATGAACCAATCCGCCTCCGTCCGTGCCCGCACGGCTCACCGTCGGCCAGGGGACCGTGTTCTCGGGTCGTCGCGCTCCGAGTCGGCGCCGCGCCGGATCAGTGGTCCTGTCCACCGGCCGCTTGCGGCCGGCGCAGGTACCGGCTCCGTCGCCGTACCGGCGAGCCGGGGGCGGCGCGGCACGACCGCCTTTGATCGCGTCCGCGCTCTACCGGATCACCGGCTCGTCGACGGCCTCCTGCGGTCACAGGCGTGGATCTGGATCATCGGGATCGCGCTCGGTGGGATCGTCGCGATGCAGGTCTCCCTCTTGAAGCTCAACTCGGGCATCGGGCGCGCGGTCGAGTCCGCCGCCACGCTGGAGCGTCAGAACGCCTCGCTCGAGCTGAGCGTCGCCCGACTCTCGTCGGGGGAGCGCCTCGAGCGGGTTGCTTCGGAGACCGGGATGGTGATGCCCGCCGCGGGATCGGTGGAGTATGTGCGCGTCCGTCCCGGTACGGACGCCCGGTGGGCGGCGACCCGCATGCAGGCGCCGAGTCCAGGGGCCCGCTCCCTTATGGCCAACGGGGGCGTCGCCGTTCTGCCGCAGGCCGCGCAAGTCGCCGGGGAGACGGCGCCGGTGGGTTCGCAGGCCACGACAGCCGCTACGACGCCGCCCGCGACCACATCAGCGCCGGAGACGACCGCGCCGGCGACCACACCGCCCGCGACCACAGCAGTGCCGGAGACGCCCGCGCCCGCGACCACACCGCTGGCGACCACACCGCCGGCCACCCCGGCGGTGGTCAGCCCCGTGCAGCCGTAAGTGGGAGTCGTCGACCGCCGCATCGGCTTCCTGTTCGCCGTCTTCCTGGCGCTTCTCGGCCTCGGGGCGGCCAGGGCGACCTGGATGGGCGTCGTCCGCGCTTCTGACCTTAGAAAGGCCGCTGCCACGCAGCAAAGGCGCACCATCGAGGTACCGGCCCGCCGGGGGACGATCACCGACCGTCGGGGCGTCGAGCTCGCCGTGTCCGAGCCCGCGTCGAACGTCGCCGCCAACCCGTACCTGATGAAGGATCCCCAGCGTGCGGCTCGCCGGCTCGCTCCGCTGCTCAGCCAGCCTGAGGACGTGCTGCTGCGCAAGCTCACCAAGCCTCGGACCGGCTTCGTCTACCTCGCCAGGAAGGTGCCCGCCGAGCGCGCCCGACGAGCCGAGAAGCTGAGCATCGAGGGTCTCGAGTTCATTCCCGACGCTCGCCGGGTCTACCCGCGCGATTGGCTGGCGTCCCAGCTGCTGGGGATCATCGGCACGGACAACGGCGGCCTCGCCGGTCTTGAGCAGTCCCAGGACGCCGCTCTGCGCGGAAAGCCCGGGAAGCGCAGCCTCGTCAACGACGCCCGGGGCGAGTCGGTGTCGCTGCGTGAGCTCGAGCCGGCGCGGCAGGGCTCTGAAGTCAAGCTGACCATCGACGCGCCGATCCAGGATCGCGCCGAGGCCGAGCTGGCGAAGCTCGGGCGCAAATGGAAGCCGAAGGGGGCCACGGCGATCGTGATGGACCCGCGCGACGGCTCCATCATGGCACTCGCCAACTGGCCACGAGTGGACGCCAACGACGTGGCCGGCGCACCTGGCTACGCGACGCAGAACCGGTCGGTCGGCTCGTCCTACGAGCCCGGCTCGACCTTCAAGGCCTTCACCGTGGCGGGCGCCCTGGAGGACGGCGCCGTGACGCCGGGCACCGAGTTCAACCTGCCGCCCACCATCACGGTGGCGGACCGCGAGATCGGCGAGTCGCATCCGCGCGGGTTCGAGACGATGGACACCGCGCAGATCCTTCAGAAGTCGAGCAACGTCGGGGCCATCATGATCGGCCAGAAGGAGGGCGCAGACCGCTTTGACCAGTGGGTGCGGCGGTTCGGATTCGGGGAGCCGACGGGAATCGACCTGCCCGGGGAGGAGAAGGGGATCATCCTGCCCCGCAAGGACTACTCGGGATCCTCGATGGGCAATCTGCCGATCGGCCAGGGCCTCGCGGTCACGCCGATCCAGATGGCGACCGCCTACGCCGCGATCGCCAACGGGGGGATCCTGCGCCCGCCGCACGTCGTGGCCAGCGTCGGCGGCCGGCCCACGCCCAAGCCGCGCGGTCGCCGTGTGCTCAAGTCGACCACCTCCGCCTCCCTGCGGCGCATGCTCGAGGGCGTCTTCGGCCCCGGCGGGACGGCTTCGGGCGCGAATATCCCGGGGTACGTGCTCGCCGGCAAGACGGGTACGGCGAACAAGGTGGACCCCGTCCGTGGCGGCTACTCCGACACGAAGTACGTGGGCTCCTTCGTCGGCTTCGCCACCGCCGCCCACCCACGCCTGCTCGTCACGGTGATGGTCGACGAGCCGCAGAACGAGATCTACGGGGCTCTCGTCGCAGCTCCGGCGTGGAAGGAGATCACGAGCTTCGCGCTCAACTACCTGCGGATCCCGCCCAAGTAGCCTGAATCCATGTCCGAGCTCGCGGCGTCCTCGCTCCGGCGCACGACGCATGAGGTGACCAACCAGGCGGTCGCGCTCGAGGACGTCAACCTCTTCGAGTCAGATGTCGCGCTGGGAGAGGCGCTCGAGCGCGAGGGTGGCGGCTGGGCGATCGACCGGGTCGGCGAGACGGGTGCTGTGGCCGGGTCCGCGGAAGCCATCGACCACGGTCGCCGGGCCGAGCGTCACGAGCCTTGCCTGGCGACCCACGATCGCTTCGGGAACCGGGTCGACACGGTGGAGTACGACCCGAGCTGGCACTGGCTCCTGCGCGGCGCGATCGAGCGCGAGATCCACTCGCTGCCGTGGCGTGACCCGCGGCCGGGCGCACACGTCGCCCGAGCCGCGCTCGCCTTCCTGTGGACGCAGCCCAACGCCGGGGTGATGTGCCCCGTCTCCATGACGTATTCAGCGATCCCGGCACTGCGCCGCAACCCGGGGCTCGCCGCCGAGTGGGTACCGCGCCTGATCCGGCCCGACTACGAGGCCGGCGCCCTGGCCGGGATGGCCATGACGGAGAAGCAGGGCGGGTCCGACGTGCGCGCCAATCGCACCCACGCCCATCCGACCGGCGACGGCTTCTTCGAGATCGTGGGCCACAAGTGGTTTTGCTCACACCCCACCGCCACCGTCTTCCTGGTCCTCGCCCAGGCTCCCGGCGGTCTGTCGTGCTTCGTCGTGGAGCGGGGCCCGGGCTTCGAGATCCAGCGTCTCAAGGAGAAGCTCGGCTCTCGGTCGCTGGCGTCGAGCGAGGTGGAGCTCCGCGGCGTCCCGGGACGGCTGCTGGGCGAGGAGGGTCGAGGCGTGGCCTCCATCATCGACATGGTCACTCACACGCGACTCGACTGCATAATCGGAAGCGCGGCAAGCATGCGACGTGGCGTGGCCGAGGCGGTCAATCACGCCCGCCATCGCGCCGCCTTTGGGTCGTGGCTGGTCGATCAGCCGCTGATGACGAATGTGCTGGCCGACCTGGCCCTCGAGTCAGAGGCGGCCACGGCCTCCGCACTGCGGCTCGCCCGGGCCTACGACGAGTCAGACGGGGCTCTGCGGCGCTTCGGCACGGCCGTCATGAAGTACTGGATCTGCAAACGGGCTACCCCGCACGCCGCGGAGGCGCTCGAATGCAATGGGCGGCAACGGCTACGTCGAGGAGGGCCCGATGGCCCGGCTGCTGCGCGATGCACCGCTCAACGGGATCTGGGAGGGCTCGGGGAACGTCATGGCACTGGACGTCCTGCGGGCGACGGCAAGAGAGCCGGCGGGGCTTTCCGCCTTCATGGCCGAATGCGAGCTTGCCCGAGGGGCCGATCGCGGACTGGACGCCCACCTGGATGCCCTCGCGGCCGGACTTGACGGGGTCGGTGGCCCGGCCTCCCAGTGGACCGCCCGTGGGATGGCCGAGGACCTCGCCCTCGCCTTCCAAGCCTCACAGCTCGTGCGTCACGCCCCGCCCGCCGTGGCCGACGGCTTCTGCGCCGGCCGCCTGGGCGACGGGCGCTCAGGCACCTTCGGGACGCTGCCGCGGGGCGTCGACGGCCGAGCGATCGTCGATCGTGCGCTCGCCGCCTGAGCCGCTCATAGACTCCCGCGCCATGCTGCTGCGCGACCTGCTCGGCGAAGCCGTGTCCGCCGAGGCGGCCGCGCTGCCCGTCACGGCCCTGGCGTACGACAACCGACGTGTGGAGCCCGGCGCCCTCTTCTTCTGCGTCCCCGGTTTCACTCGGGACGGCCACGACTTCGCGCCCGATGCCGTGCGGCGCGGCGCCTCGGCGCTGGTGGTCGAGCGCAAGCTCGCGCTCGAGGCGCCACAGGTCGTGGTGCCCGAGGTCCGCAGCGCCATGGCCCTGGCGGCCGCGCGCTTCTGCGGTATGCCCACCCTGGAGCTGCCCGTGGTCGGCATCACCGGGACGAACGGGAAGACCACCACGGCCTTCATCATCCGGGCGCTGCTGGAAGCCGCCGGGCGCTCATGCGGCCTGTTGGGAACGGTGAAGTCGGTGGTGGGGGGGAGGGATCTCGAGGCCCAGCGCACGACGCCCGAGGCCATCGACCTTCAACCTGTGTTCCGGGCGATGCTCGAGGCGGGCGACGACGCATGCGCGATGGAGGTCTCCTCCCATGCCCTCGAGCTGCACCGCGTGGACGGCATCCACTTCGCCGTCGCGCTGTTCACCAACCTCACCCAGGACCACCTGGACTTCCATCCCACCATGGAGGCCTACTTCCAGGCCAAGCGGCGCCTGTTCGAAGGAACGCCCGACCCGCCCGCGGTCCGCATCGCCAACGTCGACGACGACGGGGGGCGCCGGCTGGCGGAGGGCTACCCCGATACGGTGACGTTCGCGCTGCAGCGGCCGGCCGACTACACGGCCACGGACGTGCGGACCGGCCTGGCGGGCTCGGACTTCGCGCTCCAGACGCCGGATGGTTCGCTGCAGGTGCACTCGCCGCTGCCGGGCCGCTTCAACGTCGCCAACGTGCTTGGGGCGGTCGCCGTTGTGCGAGCGCTCGGGGTGGCCGATGCCGTGATCGTCGATGCACTCCAGGAAGCTGGTCGCGTGCCGGGGCGCTTTGAACCGGTCGACGCCGGGCAGCCCTTCGCCGTGCTGGTGGATTACGCGCACACTCCGGATGGACTCGAGAACGTGCTTCTGGCGGCACGCGAGCTTGCCGGCGAGCGGGCGGGCCGCGTGATCTGCGTGTTTGGATGCGGCGGCGACCGTGACCGGGGCAAGCGGACGCAGATGGGCGCGATCGCCGCTCGTTGGGCAGACCGCACGATCGTGACCTCGGACAATCCGCGCTCTGAGCGGCCCGAGGCGATCATCACCGAGATCCTGGCGGGGATCGCACCGGGGCCCCTGGCAGGGGTGGAGAGCGATCTCGACCGGCGTCGCGCGATCGCCCGCGCCATGGAGCTGGCCGAACCCGGCGACGTCGTGCTGATCGCCGGCAAGGGCCACGAGCAAGGCCAGGAGTTCGCCTCAGGTCGCAAGGAGCCATTCGACGACGTCGCGGTAGCCCGCGAGGCGCTGCGCGCCGTGCGAACCTGAGCGATGCGAGGTTGGTACCCCCAGACGCTGGCGGAAGCGGCCGGCGCCGAGCTCCTGTCGCGCGGTGATGCCGGCCGCGGAGGCCCGGCCCGGGCGGTCGTCGACTCGCGCGCAATCACTCCGGACGACCTCTTCATCGGCCTGCAGGGCGAGCACGCGGACGGAGGAAGCTTTGCGCGCGCGGCGCTCGAGGCAGGGGCGTGGGGTGTTCTGGTGCGGCCGGAGTGGGGTGGTGATCTGGCGGAGCGCGGTTCAGGCACCGTGCTCGTCGCCCCGGACCCGCTCCTCGCGCTGCACGGACTCGCACGGGCCTGGCGCAGAGAGCTCGCCGCCGACGTGATCGCCGTCACGGGATCGGTGGGCAAGACCTCGACGAAGGATCTGATCGCCGCCGTGATCGCCCCGCACCGCCCTGTCGTGGCGAGCCGGGCCAACTTCAACACCGAGATCGGTTTGCCCCTCGAGCTCCTGTCCGCCCCGCCGGGGACCGAGGTGCTCGTGCTCGAGCTCGCCATGCGCGCCCGGGGGCAGATAGCCGAGCTGACAGCCATCTGCGAGCCCGACGTCGGGGTCATCACGAACATCGGGCCCGTTCACCTCGAGCAGCTCGGATCGCTCGCGGGGGTGGCGAGGGCCAAGGGGGAGCTTCTCGAGGGCATGCGCGACGGGGCGACCGCGATCGTCCCCGATGGCGAGCCGCTGCTCTCCGGGCTTCTGCGCGAGAGCTTGCGTGTCGTGACCTTCGGTGGACCCGCCGCGGACGCGTCGTGGGAGGAGCCCGGCCGTGTGGCGCGGCTCGGTGGCGAGAAGGCCGTAGTCGAGCTGCCGTTCACCACCGGCCCTCAGCTCATGAACAGCCTCGCCGCCCTGGCGGCCGCGCGGGCGGTCGGCGTCCGGGCCTCGGGCCCCATCGAGGTCACCTTCTCGCCCATGCGAGGCCAGCGTGTGGCGCTCGCGAATGGGTCCGTCGTCATCAACGACTGCTACAACGCCAGCCCGCCCTCCATGCGCGCCGCCCTTGACGATCTGGCGACGCAGGATCCGGCCGGCCGCCGCGTCGCGGTGCTGGGCGACATGCTCGAGCTTGGGGCGGGTGAGCTCGAGCTCCACCGCGAGATCGGCGTCCACGCCCGGGCGGCGGGCGTCGAACTGCTCATCACCGTGGGATCGAGGGCCGTCGCGATGCTCGAGACCTTCGACGGCGAGGCCCACGCGGTAGGCGGCGCCGACGAAGCGGCCGCGCTGGTCGGCGAGCTGATCGAGCCGGGCGACCTCGTGCTGGTCAAGGCGTCAAACGGCGTCGGGCTCTGGGCCGTCGCCGATGCGTTGAGCCACCTCGGAGATACGAGCTGATGGGGGAGGTCCTGATCGCCGGCACCGCATCCCTGCTGATCTGCGTGTTCCTCTCCCCGAAGTTCATCGAGTTCCTGCGGGACCGCGAGTTTGGGCAGCACATCCGCGAGGACGGCCCCCAGGAGCATCACGCCAAGGCGGGCACGCCGACGATGGGCGGCATCATCATCTTCACCGCCATCGCGGTTCCCTTCCTCCTGCTGTGGGACGGCGATGAGCGGGCGATCGGCGTCTTCGGCGTGGCCATAGCCTGCGCCCTGCTGGGCTTCGCCGACGACTACACGAAGCTCATCAAGCGTCGCTCGCTCGGGCTTCGGGGGCGGACGAAGCTCGCCGTCACCCTGCTCATCTCGATCGGGCTCTGGCTCGTGGCCACGCGGCTCGCCGATCTGCCCGACACGGTGAAGCTCCGCGTGGTGGACGCCCAGGTGGATCTTGGCTACTTCTATCCGGTCTTCATCTACCTCGTAGTGGCGGGCACGACGTCGGCGGTCAACCTCACGGACGGTCTCGACGGCTTGGCGGCCGGATCGGTGGCGATCGTCCTGCTGGCCTACATCGGGATCACCTTCACCACGCAGCAGGAGGGGCTGGCCCTGGTGGCCGCATGCCTTGCGGGTGCCTGTGTCGGCTTTCTGTGGTTCAACTCCTTTCCCGCCTCGATCTTCATGGGAGACACCGGGTCGCTCGGGCTCGGCGGGGCGGTGGCGGGGCTCGCGGTCATGACCAAGACCGAAGTGCTGCTGACCATCCTCGGCGGGATCTTCGTGATCGAGGCACTGTCCGTGCTGATCCAGGTGTTCTCGTTCCAGGCCTTCCGCAAGCGTGTGTTCCTGATGGCGCCCATACACCATCACTTCGAGCTGAAGGCCTGGTCTGAGACCAAGATCATCCTGCGCTTCTGGATCGTGGCCTCCGTGTGCAGCGCGATCGGCTTCACGCTCTTTCAGCAGTCGATCCCGAACTGAAACGCGCCCGACCGTCTGGACCCGGCGTCCGGGTAGGCGACCAGCGGGGGCCCGGGCGTATACGACGTTCCCGCTCCGCTGCCGTCTGTGCCAATTGAGTTCCTGAAGTGCGTCGTTTGACGCGCTGGAGCCGGAGATCGGCTTCGCCGGCCATAACGTCGAGCCATCCGACAAACACCTCTTACACCAGGAGCCCGCCATGGACCCCGATGCGCTGCCCGCCATACTCGACGCGATCCCGCCGGGTGGCTGGATGAGCTACGGCGACGTCGCCCGTGCGGCGGGCGGGACCGACGTCCACGCCCGCACGCTGAACCAGCGCTTCGTCCGCCTCGGGCTTCCGGGCGCTCACCGGGTGCTCAAGTCGGACGGCACGGTTGGAGCGACAGCGCTCGGCGATCCGGCGGAAGTGCGCCGGCGCCTGGAAGCCGAAGGCCTCGAGTTCGCCGGCGGAAAGGCGCCCGCCGCTGCCCGTTTGCGTCCGGCGGAGCCCGGAGCCCGGCCCGCCCGTCCGGACTCTTGAGTTCAATGACGCCATGCATCCCCTCGGCCGCGCCGTGCTCGATCGCCCGCCGCCGCCCTCAGGACCGTATCTCGTGGTGGGATTGGCGCGGTCCGGAATCGCGGCAGCGCTGGCCCTGCGGTCACGCGACGTCGAGGTCGCCGGGTGCGACTCGGGCGCCGTGTCCGATGAGGTCCGGCACCGACTCGAAGCCGCCGGAGTGGAGGTGTGGCCCGACACGGACGGCCTCGAGCTGCTCGGACACGCCCACTCGGTGGTCAAGAGCCCGGGCGTTCCCGCTCAAGCCCCCGTGGTGGCCGCCGCTCGCGAGCGGGGGGTCGAGGTGCTCGGGGAGCTCGAGCTCGGATGGCGCCTGCTGCCGAACCCGTGCATCGCCGTCACCGGCTCGAACGGGAAGACCACCACAACCGAGCTCATCGGCCACGTCCACCGTCAAGCGGGAGTGCCGGTCGAAGTCGCGGGTAACGTCGGCACGGCGCTCAGCTCTCTGGCCGGCTCGCCGCCACCCGAAGGCGTGGTGGTGGTCGAGGCCTCCTCGTTTCAACTCGAGGACACGGTCGCCTTCGCGCCCGACGCCGCCGTCATGCTGAACGTCACCGAGGACCATCTCGATCGCCACGGCTCCCTCGAGGCCTACCGCGCCGCCAAGCTCGAGATCTTCGCCCGCCAGCCCGCGGGCGCTCTGGCTGTCGCGCCGCTCGGATTCGACTCGCGCCAGGATCACGGCGGCGCCGCCCGGCTGGTGCGCTTCGGTGCCGGGCCGGAGGCCGATCTCGCGAGCCGCGCAGGGCAGCTGTGGTGGGAGGAGCAGGCCTTCATGCCGACGGAGGCGATCCGCCTCCGAGGCGCCCACAATCTGGAGAACGCCATGGCGGCGGCCGCGGTCTGCCTCGCCCGGGGGGTGGAGCCGCCGGCGGTCCGAGGCGGGCTCGAGTCCTTCCGGGGAGTTCCGCACCGCCTGGAGGAGGTCGCGACTATCGGCGGGGTTCTGTACGTGAACGATTCAAAGGCCACGAACGTGGCCTCCGCCGCGGTGGGCATCGGGTCGTTCGCGGGCGGCGTGCACGTGATCCTCGGTGGGCGCGGCAAGGGGTCGGACTACCACCCGCTCGAACGTCCTGTGAGGCAACGGTGTCGTGCGGTGTACCTGATCGGTGAGGCAGGACCGGAGATCGGCGAGGCGCTCGCCGGCACGGGCGTGCCCCGACGTGCGTGCTCAGACCTCGAGCGGGCGGTTTCGGCGGCGCGCGCCGCGGCCGCTCCTGGCGAGATCATCCTTCTGTCGCCGGCCTGTGCCTCCTATGACCAATACAGCTCATTCGAGGAGCGAGGCGATCACTTTCGGGCGCTTGCCGCGAGGTATGGGCCCTGAGGCGTCGAACACACGGTTGATGGGCCTCGCACCGTCACGCCTGCGCACGCGCCGAACCAGGGCGCCCAGGGCGCCCAAGACCCCCCAGCCGCTCGAGCACCGCCTCCTGCTCACGGCCACTTTCTGCCTGCTCGCCGGGGGTGCCGTGATGGTCTACTCGGCGTCCTCCGCGCGCACACTGTTGGAGGGGTCGGGCGACGGTACGGGCTTCCTCTTGAAGTACCTCGCGTACGGAGCGGTGGGCCTGGCCTGCATGCAGCTCCTGGCCCGGCGAGGCCTGCAGCTCGTCCGCGACGCAACTCCGATCTTCGTGCTCATCGCCTTCGTCCTGCTCGTGCTCGTGCTGATCCCGGGGCTGGGGGTGGAGATCAACGGTGCGCGTCGTTGGATCGGCTTTGGTCCGCTGCAGTTCCAGCCTTCAGAAGTCATGAAGCTGGCGCTCGTCCTCCACGTGGCGGCGGTGGTATCGGCCCGCCCCCGGATCGCCCGCAGCTTGAAGGGTGTGCTCGGGCCGGTGATCGGCGTGGCCGGGGCGGCGGTGCTGCTGATCTTCGCGCAACCCGATCTGGGAACGGCATTGGTCGTCTGCTTCACGATCGGCGCGATGCTGGTCGTCGCAGGTGTGCCGTTGCGGCAGCTCGCCCTGGTGGCAGGGGCCGGAGCGGTCCTGGTCCTCCTGTTCGCGCTGCTCGAGCCGTACCGGCGGGCGCGATTGACCGCCTTCGTGAACCCGTGGGCCGACGCCTCCGGGTCGGGCTTCCAGGCGGTTCAAGGGCAGATCGCCATCGGATCCGGCGGGGTCTTCGGGCTTGGGCCGGGGCAGTCGGTGCAGAAGATCTTCTACCTCCCTGAAGCCCACACGGACTTCATTCTGGCGGTCATCGGCGAGGAGCTGGGGGTGGTGGGAGTCTGCTGTCTTCTCTCGCTCTACGGCATGATCGCCTACGCCGGCTTGCGAACCGCAAAGGCCGCCGAGGGCGCGTACGCAAAACTCGTGGCCGCCGGCATCACCTCGCTCATCCTGTGCCAAGCCCTGCTCAACGTCTACGCCGTCCTCGGTCTCGCCCCGCTCACGGGCGTGCCGCTGCCATTCATCTCCTCCGGCTCGACTTCGCTGATCGTGCTGCTCTGCTCGATGGGCATCCTGCTCAACGTCGCCGGTGGCGGATCGGCGCATCTGCGCTCGATGCCCGCAGGTTCGCGACGCGATGAACGCTCCCGGAGCAGCGCCGCCGAGGATCGTGATCGCCGCCGGCGGGACGGCCGGGCACGTGGTCCCGGCGATCGCGGTCGCCGACGCGCTGCGGGCTAAGGGCGCCCAGGTCACCTTCGTCGGTGGAGAACGCGCCGAAGCGGAGCTTGTCCCGGCGGCGGGTTACCCCATCGATTCTATGCGCGTCGAGGGCATCAGCCGCTCCAATCCGCTCAAGGCGGCGCGGGCGGTCGGGAGGGCGGCGCGGGCGGTTGCCACGGCGCGGCGCATCCTGGCTGACCGCCGGGCCGATGTGGTGCTCGGCGGTGGCGGATACGTCGCCGGGCCGGTCGGGCTCGCCGCGATCGCGCGGCGCATCCCGCTCATACTGACCGAAGCGGACTCCCATCTCGGGCTAACGAACCGCCTGCTGGCACCACGGGCCCGGCGGGTCTGTCTCGCCTTTCCTATCGGAGGACGCGACGGCTCCCGCTATGAGCTCACGGGCCGACCGGTTCCACCGCTTGAGACGGACCGCGCTGGCGCCCGAGCGCAATTCGGCCTCGACGTCCACGACACCTGCGTGCTCGTCTTCGGAGGCTCGCTCGGAGCCCGCTCGATCAACCGGGCGGCCGTGGCGGCCTTCACCGGCGCGAACTTCCGCGTCCTGCACCTCTCGGGGCATCGTGACTTCGGTGAGCTCAGCGCTCCCGGCCCGCACTACGACCTGCGGCCCTACTTCGAGCCCTTCGGCCGAGCCCTTCTGGCGGCCGACCTGGTGGTCGCCCGCGCCGGCGGGTCGGTGTTCGAGATCGCCGCCTACGGCCTCCCGGCCGTCCTCGTGCCCTACCCGCACGCGTCTGCCGACCACCAGACCCAGAATGCCCGCTGGATGGAGCGCGCGGGAGCGGCGATCGTGTTCACGGACTCTGAGCTCACACCGGACGGACTCGCACGCGAGGTCGGGTGCCTCCTGGTCGATCCGGCCCGAATGGCGGCCATGAGCAACGCGTCGCTCTCCATCGCCCGGCCCGACGCGGCCGCGGCCGTCGCGGCCGAGGTCCTGGCCGCGGTCAGATCTGGGTGAGCAGGGCGCGCTCGACCACGATGTCAAGCGCCAGCGTCTTGTAGCCCACGTCGTCGAAGAGCACCGCCACCGTCTCCTCGTCGTAGCGTTGGATGACGCCCACGCCCCACTGCCCGTGCGCCACGCGGCTTCCGACCGCGAACGGGATCCCGAGTGGCGGCGCGTCGGAGAGGCCGTCGTCGCAGTTGTCGCAGCTCCCGCACGGCGCCTCATACGGCTCACCGAAGTAGGAGAGCAGGAAGGAGCGTCGGCACTCGCGGGTCTCGGCGTAGCCCCGCATCATCTCGAGGCGCGAGCGATCGAACGTGCGGCGCTGTTCCTCGATCACCACAGCATCGGCCACCGCCGTCCTGACGTCGGGGGAGTCACGCGCCTCGACGATCTGACCGCTCGGGAGCACGTCGAGGGCGCCTGCGTCCTCCAGCCGCGATACGGCGGCGGTGAGCTTTGATTCCGAGAGGCCGGATTCTGTGAGCAAGGCGGTCGGCTCGACCGGACCGACCGCAAGGTCGACCAGGGTGGCCACGCGCTCGAGCACGTCTTCGCCGACCTTGCCCGACCCGGCGAAGAAGCGGCGCAGCCCGAGGTCCTCCTGGCGATAGAAGAGCACTGTCTCGGCGGGGTCCCCGTCACGACCGCAGCGGCCGAGCTCCTGGTAGTAGGAGTCAAGCGAGTCGGCCGGGGCGGAGTGAAAGACCCACCGCACGTCGGCCTTGTCGACGCCCATCCCGAACGCGGTGGTGGCGACGACGCAGTGGAGCTC
>JAABUN010003533.1_pt1 | contig 23927 bp, 25 predicted proteins | sample 5559311 | NCBI WGS metagenome assembly JAABUN01 (sample SAMN10711877, study PRJNA513370) | rock metagenome | isolation source: Antarctica rocks | place: Antarctica: Victoria Land, Siegfried Peak sud
TGTCGAGGACCACGACGAGCAGGCTGAGCACGAGCGTGCTCAGGATGAGCCACCTGCGCTCGTGGACCGTGCGTTGCCCCATCGTCCTCAGACCCCAATTGCTGTACGCCGACGTCTCGCAAGTCCGGCGAAGCGTACGGCCAGTCGATCCGAGACGCAAACGTATTGATATGCCGGGCGACGTGAGGCGGGCCACACTGACGGCGGGGCCGGGGGGTGGGATGCTGGCGCAGATGAGCGCCGACCAGCTGCCCACGCTGTACGGCGGGGGAAGCTCCCGCCGGGTCAGCACCCGCGACCTGCAGTCGGCCAAGGACCGCGGTGAGCGCTGGGCGATGCTGACGTCCTACGACATGCTCACCGCCGCGATCTTCGAGGGGGCCGGCATCTCCGTGCTGCTGGTCGGCGACTCGGCCGGCAACAACGTCCTGGGCTACGCCTCGACCGTCCCGGTGACCGTCGAGGACCTGCTGCCGATGGTGCGGGCGGTGGTGCGGGCGACCACCCGCCCACTGGTGGTGGCGGATCTGCCCTTCGGCTCCTACCAGGCCGGCCCCGAGCAGGCCCTCGCCACCGCGGTGCGCTTCCTGCAGGTGGGCGGCGCGCACGCCGTGAAGCTCGAAGGCGGGCGGCGGGTCGGCGCCCAGGTGGAGCTGCTGGTGTCCGCGGGTATCCCGGTCATGGGCCACGTCGGGCTGACCCCGCAGTCCGAGCTCGTCACCGGGCTGCGGGTCCAGGGCCGCGGCGAGGCGGCCGGCGCGCTGGTCGCCGACGCCCTGGCGCTGCAGGAGGCCGGCGCCTTCGCGGTCGTCCTGGAGGCGGTCCCGGCCGACCTGGCCGAGCGGATCACCAAGGAGCTGACGATCCCCACCATCGGCATCGGCGCCGGTGCCGGCTGCGACGCGCAGGTGCTGGTCTGGACCGACATGGCCGGCCTGACACCCGGCGCCCCGCTGACCTTCGTCAAGCGCTACGCCGACCTGCGGGGGGTTCTCACCGAGGCGACGAAGGCGTATGCGGATGACGTCCGCGAGGGTCGGTTCCCCGGCCCGGAGCACAGCTTCCACTGAGAGACGGGGAGAGCAGGACGACCACGGCGAAGCCCACGAGCCACAGGTGCCCGGCGAGGAATCCGACCCGCTGCAACGCCCCGGACACCGCCTGGGCCGGCACGGTCCCGAGCAGGCAAACCGAGGCCACGGCACCCAGCAGGAAGGACACGCCGGCCACCCGGCGGGCGCGGTGCCGCAGCGCCCAGCCAGCCAGCAGCGGCAGCACCGACAGCGCGGTGTAGCCCGCCGTCCCGAAGCCCAGGTGGACGATGTCCTGAGCTCCGCCGCGCACCTGCCCCAGCGGCGAGGCCGCAGCGCCGAGGGTTGCGAGCGAGGCGACGGTCAGCGCGACCTGGGGAGCACGACCGAGCCGCCGGCCGAGAACCGGGGCAACAGCCAATCCGCCGACCGCGAAGGCGACGAAGGCGACGGTCATCACCGTGCCGGTCGTCGTGCCGTCGCGCTGCAGCTGGCTGATGCTCAGCCGGACCGGGTCGAACCCCTCGGTGCGCAGACCCGACAGCACCCAGGCGAGGGTGAAGGCCAACACCCCGAGCACGGCGAGCAGCGCCCGCAGCCGGTCAGACATCGAGCTGACGGCGCAGCACGTCGCGTGCCTCGACGAGCGATGGTCCGTACCACGTGAGATGCCGTCCGCTCACCAGCACGGCGGGAACCCCCGGGAACGCCTCCGGCCCGTCGTCCGCGCCGAACGAGTAGGGCTCGTCCGGCAGCACCACCACGTCGTACGGCGGTAGCGCGGCCAGCTCGATCCGCTGTTCCAGCCAGGCCGGCCGGCCGAGCCGGCAGGCGGCCAGCATCCGCCCGAGCGAGAGCAGCGCGGCGGGCACCGTCTCCGGGGCGGTCACCCACACCGCGACACCGGCTGCCCGCACCGCGTCCAGGTCGGCCGCCCGGTTCTCCTCCTCGTTGGCGACGACCAGATCGGGCTGCACGTCGAGCACCGCCGGCACCGAGGGACTCTTGGACCCCCCGATCCGCACGACCGGCAGCTCGGCCGGGTGGGCGCACCAGTCGGTGGCCCCGACCAACAGCCCGGGCGCGGTGGCCGCGACCGCCTCGGTGAGAGAGGGCACGAGCGAGACGACCCGGCGGACGGCCCGCGGCAGCGCGACCGGCCGGCCCGGGTCGTCACACGCCGGTGACACGCAGGCCTGCATGGGCGCGGTAGCGGCCGTTGATCGAGATCAGGTTCGCGGTGAGCGCCTCGACCTGGTGGACGTTGCGCAGCCGCCCGCCGTAGACCCCGCGCATACCCGGGATGCGGTCTGCCAGCGCCTGTACGAGGTCAGTGGCCGCCCGGTCGTCGCCGAGGACGAGCACGTCGGTGTCCACGGTGTCGACCGTCTCGTCCAGCAGCAGGACGGCGCTGACGTGATGGAAGGCCGCGACCACCCGGCTGGCCGGCAGCAGGACCTGCGCCTGCTCGGCGGCGCTGCCCTCAGGGACCGGTAGGGCGTAGGCCCCCTGCTTGTCGAAGCCGAGCGGGTTAACGCAGTCGATGACGATCTTGCCGCTCAACTCGTCAGCCAGCGAGAGCAGCAGCTCGCGGTGGCCGGTCCAGGGCACCGCCACGACGACGAGGTCTCCGGCGGTGGCTGCGCCGGCGTTGTCGGTGCCCGAGACCTCCTTTGGCAGGCCGGCGGCCGCGGCGACGGCTCGGGCCGGGTCGCGGGAGCCGAGCACGACCCGCAGGCCGGACATCGCCAGCCGGCGGGCCAGGCCACGGCCCTGCTCACCGGTCCCACCGAGCACCGCCACCACCGGGCTGGCCGGGTCCACCGGGGCTGCTGAGGCCACCGGGGCTGCTGAGGCCACCTCGGTCGCGGGGCCCACCGCCGCAGGGTCGCTCATCCGGTCATTCTGGCAGTCGTTCACCGAACGTTCTCCTGGGAGCGGCAGGAGTCGACCGGCGTGCGGCGAAGGACTCAGGCAGGACGCGCCATGGACAGGGAGGAACCGCGGGGTGGGTGACAGGGCGGGAGGCATGCCGCGGGTCGCGGGGCTCAGCGCGCTGCTGGCTGACATCTCCACCCTGCGCACCACCCTGCAGGCAGATCTGAGCCTGGCCGCCGCCGCACTCGACGAGGGGGAAGCCGAGCTCGCCGGGGAGCTCGTTGCCGGCGACGTGGTCGCGGTGCGGAACTTCGAGGCTCAGGCGTTCGCCGCGCTGCAGGCGATGGACCGCGAGCCGGCGACCCGCAAGACCCGCACCCGCCGGGCCCTGACCCGAAAGGCCCGGCCCCGCCAACAGGCCCCGACCCGGCTGACCCCGACCGGCCGGCGGAGTGGAGCGGGCGGCGTCCGTCGCCGCCTGGTGCCGACCGCGCCGCTGCTCGTGGCCGCCGCGGCACTGATCGGGTTCGCGCTGGGCGTCGTGCCCGACCCTCCCGCCCCGGCTCCGGTGATGAGCAGCGCCGCAGGAGCCAGCTACGAGTTGAACCGCTTGGCGGCCGCCGGCGCCAGCACCGCGCAACTGCGCACCGCCGCCGAACAGCTCAACGACGAGGTCGCCGCCGTCGTCGCCGCCTCCGGGGGCAGCCCCGCGGCAGCCGCCGAGGCCCTGCTGCTGCTCGAGCGCGGCAGTGAGGTGCTGCTCGACCAAGGCGATGCGCGGCAGATGCAGGGGGTGCTCAGCGAGACACGCCAGCTGGCCGACCAGCTGCGCAGCACCCTGCCAGCGAATCTGCAGCAGTCCTTCCCCAGGCGGGACGGCAGGCCCACGGTGCCGCTGACCGGGCGCCTGGACCTGCCCCCGCCGATCGCGCCCTTCCCCCTGCTGACCGTCGGCCCACCGGCTCTGCCCGCCGCGCCGCTGCTCGCGCCCTCGCCGAGCCCTGAAGGGCCGTTGCCGCCCCGGGGAGGCGTGCCGGGCGTGGGCTAGCCGACGGGGTCTGGGCCTCGCTTCACGGCGGCCCAGACGGTCTTCCCGGGCGGGTCCTGGCGGACACCGTGCTCGACGCTGAGCAGGTCGACCAGCATGAGCCCGCGTCCCCCCTCGGCGTCCTGCCCGGCGTCCCGCGGTCGCGGTCGGTTCGGGCTGCCGTCCTTGACGGCGATCAGCACCGCGTCGGGGTCGGTCTGGATCTCGAGCGCCACGGGGGGTCCGGCGTGGCGCACCGCGTTGGTGACCATCTCGCTCACGACCAGCACCAGGTCGTCGTGAATGTCGTGCAGGCCGAGCCGCTCGGTGTAGGCAGCGAGGGCCGCCCGCGCCTGGGCGGGACTGTTCAGCCCGTCCCGCAGGTCGATCTGCTCCCGGGGAGCCGCTGACCGGTCGTCGATGTGCCGCAACGCCTCGGACCGGTTACCGTGCACCGTCAGCCCGGAGAGCTCGGCCACCACATCCGGGGAGGACGCGCAGAACCGCAGTGATGCTCGTGGCCAGCCCGATGCCGTCGCGGCCAGCGCGCGCAGCGCGGCAACCGTCTCGGGGACCAAGTCGCAGGCATCGGTCAGGTCCACCACGACGCCGCGCGGCTGGCGCGCCAGCGAAGCCTGCACCGCGACCACCAGGCTGTCGGCGTAGGCGGCGCCCACCGGACCGGACACGGCAAGAACGTGCACGCCGTGCTCGATCTCCTGGCTCAGCAGCACGTCTGACACCTCGTCGCGGCTCTACGGGCAATGACCGTCGACGGCTGCCGACACTGAGCGTCATACCCCTGTCACAGAAAAGCCGAACCGGACCAGTGGGACGAACTGTCAGTCGACGACCGGGAGGTAGACCCTTCCCCCGCCTTCGGCGAACTCCGCCGACTTCTGCTGCATCCCCAGCTCAAGCGCCGCCGTCTCGTCGACGCCCTGCTCGGCGGCATACCGGCGTACGTCCTGGCTGATCTTCATGGAACAGAAGTGCGGCCCGCACATCGAGCAGAAGTGCGCGGTCTTCGCCGCGCCGGCCGGCAGCGTCTCGTCGTGGAAGTCGCGCGCAGTGGTCGGGTCCAACGAGAGGTGGAACTGGTCCTCCCACCGGAACTCGAAGCGGGCGTCCGACAGCGCGTCGTCCCACACCTGCGCGCCCGGATGCCCCTTGGCCAGATCTGCGGCGTGAGCGGCGATCTTGTACGTGATGACGCCGTCCTTCACGTCGTCCCGGTCCGGCAGGCCGAGGTGCTCCTTGGGGGTCACGTAGCAGAGCATCGCCGTGCCGTACCAGCCGATCATCGCCGCGCCGATCGCACTGGTGATGTGGTCGTAGCCAGGCGCGATGTCGGTGGTCAGCGGGCCGAGGGTGTAGAACGGCGCCTCGGCGCAGACCTCCAGCTGCAGGTCCATGTTCTCTTTGATCTTGTGCATCGGCACGTGGCCGGGCCCCTCGACCATGACCTGCACGTCGTACTCCCAGGCGATCTTCGTCAGCTCGCCGAGTGTGCGCAGCTCGCTGAACTGCGCCTCGTCGTTGGCGTCGGCAATGCAGCCGGGACGCAGGCCGTCGCCGAGGCTGAAGGTCACGTCGTAGGCCGCCATCAGCTCGCACATCTCGCGGAAGTGCGTGTAGAGGAAGTTCTCCTCGTGGTGCGCGAGGCACCACGCGGCCATGATCGAACCGCCACGACTGACGATGCCGGTCTTGCGGGTGGCGGCCATCGGGACGTAGCGCAGCAGCACCCCGGCGTGCACGGTGACGTAGTCGACGCCCTGCTCGAACTGCTCGACCAGCGTGTCGCGGTAGATCTCCCAGGTCAGCGCCTCGGCCTTGCCGTTGACCTTCTCGAGCGCCTGGTAGATCGGGACGGTGCCGATCGGCACTGCGCTGTTGCGCAGGATCCACTCGCGGGTGGTGTGGATGTTGCGACCGGTCGACAGGTCCATCACCGTGTCGGCGCCCCAGCGGGTCGCCCACGTCATCTTGTCGACCTCCTCCTCGATCGAGGACGCGACCGCGCTGTTGCCGATGTTGGCGTTGATCTTGACCAGGAATCCGCGACCGATCGCCATCGGCTCGGCCTCGGGGTGGTTGATGTTGACCGGCACGACGGCGCGGCCGCGGGCTACCTCGGCGCGGACGAACTCCGGGTCGAGCCCCTCCCGCAGGGCGACGAACTCGAGCTCGGGGGTAATGGTGCCGGCGCGCGCGTAGGCCAGCTGGGTGACGGTTCTTCCCGGGAGCGCGCGCAGCGGCCTTCGGCCGGCGGAGTCGAAGACGGAGTCGAGGTTGCGGTGATCATGGGCCTTCAAGCCGTTGTCGACCGGCTGCACCGGACGGCCGCCGTAGGCCTCGACGTCCCCCCGTTCGGCGATCCAGTCCTTGCGCAGCGCCGGCAACCCGAGCCGCACGTCGGTGCGCAGCGAGTCATCGGTGTACGGGCCGCTGGTGTCGTAGAGCACGACCTTGTCGCCGGTGGACAGGACCACCTCGCGCATCGGCACGCGCAGGTCCGGGCGGCTGCCCTGCAGATAGGTCTTGCGGGAGCCCGGAAAGGGGGTTCCCACGGTGGTCGGGGTGTCTTCCACAGCAGTCATGGCGGGTTCCTCCCTACGCCGGTGCGAGCCGGATCAGGTACGAACGGTCAGCGGCCGGTCCTGCCGCCCTCTCAGCCTCGGCGCGAGGCTCCCGCGGGTCACCTCGGACCTTACGGCAGCATGGGTTGGTGCGGGAGATCGAGGTACGTGAGGACGGCATCCGGTTGGGTCAGCTGCTGAAGCTGGCGGACCTCGTGGCCGCCGGTTCGGACGTACGACCGCTGCTGGCCGAGGGTGTGGTCACGGTGGGTGGCCGGCTCGAGACGCGGCGTGGACGCCAGCTCCGCAAGGGCGACGTCGTCGCGGTGCGTGGCGAGCAGGTGCGCCTAGTCTGAGCCCGTACGGCCGATGTCAAGGCGGCCTACGCTGCCGCCATGGCGGGCAAGCACGGGCGGCGACGACGGTCGCTGCTGGTGCTCGGCGGCCTGCTGCTGCTGGTGGTGGCCACCGGCGTCTGGCCGGGCGCGCGGCCTCGCGGCGCAGCGTAGCTCGAGCAGGACCGCACCGAGCTCGGCGGCGACGCGGTCGGCAGGACGCCGGTGCAGTCGGGCGCCGTCTGGGCGTACGCAGGCGCCTGCACCGCGAAGACCGTCAAGCCGCTGAGAAACAGCGCCGCAGAACCGGCACCCGCTCGAGACATGGACATGGGACCCCCACCTCGTCAAAGTTGACTACGCAGAGTGGGACGTGCCGAGTCAAGCGGCGGGGCGGAAGTGCCGATAGGCGATCGACTAGTACTTTTGGCCGGTTGCGCACGGTGACGCCACGACGCACACTTGATACTCTGGAGCCGGCACGACCAAGTGAATCTGCGGGGGGATCGACCTGACTACCGTCAACGACGCTCCCGCGCTCATTCCCCTTGAGGTCGGCCAGCCGTCCGTACCCGGCGCGCCGGTGCCCTCCGCAGCCAGTGCGGTGTGGCTGCGGAGCTACGTCCGGGTGCTGTTTCTCGTCGACATCGCTGCCCTGCTGCTCGCCGCGACCTTGGCGCTACTGCTCCGCTTCGGCGCAGACCCCGGCGAGCTGGTCGGGGTGTCGTACTCCGCGGTTGCCGCGGGCCTGGCCGTGCTGTGGTTGGTGGTCCTGGCGCTGAGCCGCTGCTACGAGTCCCGCTTCGTCGGCGGCGGACCCGAGGAGTTCCGGCGGGTCGGCAACGCCAGCGTCCGGCTGACCGCCGTGGTCGCCCTCATCGGCTACGGCGGGCAGATCGAGCTGGCCCGGGGTTTCGTAGCGATCGTTCTGCCGCTCGGCTTCGGGCTGCTCCTGCTCGGCCGCTACCTGGCCCGGTTGTGGCTCCACCGGGCGAGGCGCAGCGGTCGCTGCGCCCACCGGGTGCTCGTGATCGGCAACCACCAGCACGTCAACGACCTGGTCACGCGGCTGAAGCGCGAACCGCTCGCCGGTCTCGTGGTCGTCGGCGCCTGCGTCCCGGGCGGGGAGCGTCGCCGCCGGGACCGTCCCGACTCACTGGTGCCGATCATCGGCACGCTGTCCACGGTGCGGCAGAGCCTTGCATCGGTACAGGCCGACACCGTCGCGGTGGCCGCCTCTCCCGGCGTCACAGGGGAGGCGCTGCGCCGCCTGTCGTACGAGCTGGAGGGCACGGGGGTCGACCTGCTGGTCGCGCCGGCCCTGACCAACATCACCGGCACCCGGGTGAGCATCCGGCCCGTTGCCGGCCTCCCCCTGCTGCACCTCGACGAGCCCGAGCTGGCCGGCGTCCGCAAGGTCGTCAAGGACGTCTTCGACTGGACGGTGGCCGGGCTTGCGGTGCTGCTGCTGACACCGCTGCTGCTCGGCCTGGCCCTTGCTGTTCGGGTGACAAGCCCGGGGCCGGCGCTGTTCACCCAGGAGCGGGTCGGCCGGGACGGCAAGCTGTTCCGGGTCCTGAAGTTCCGTTCGATGGTGGTCGACGCCGAGCAGCGGCTAGACGAGCTCCGGGCGCTCAACGAGCACGACGGCGTGCTGTTCAAGCTGCGCGACGACCCCCGCATCACCCGGGTGGGCCGGTTCATGCGGCGCTACTCCCTCGACGAACTCCCCCAGCTGATCAACGTGGTCCGCGGCGAGATGTCGCTGGTCGGTCCGCGCCCGCCGCTGCCGAGCGAGGTAACCAACTACGAGACGCACACCCGACGCCGCCTGCTGGTCAAGCCGGGGATGACCGGGCTGTGGCAGGTCAACGGGCGCGCCGACCTGAGCTGGGACGAGGCGGTGCGGTTGGACCTGCAGTACGTCGAGAACTGGTCGCTCGGCATGGACCTCGCTGTGTTGTGCAAGACCGTGGTGGCCGTCGCCAAGAGCTCCGGGGCCTACTGAAGGTCAGCGACGTGCTGCCGGATGCCGTCGGCATGTCAGGTGCCGAGCACCCGACACCACCCCACCATCGCAGCCCGTAGCGGACCCCGTCCGACCATGGGTGATCTGGCCCGTATTGGCCATGGTCCCCACCGGTGCCACACCCACTATGTGTCAACGGGGGCGTGAACACGTCGATTCGGGAGTGAGGCCTTGCCGCAGGATCGGAGCCAGACGCCCCAGGCCCCGAGCGGCCTCGACGCACCCGTCAGCGGCGTGCTGCTGCTCATCGAGGACGACCTTGACCACGCCTTCCTCGTCCGGCGCCAGCTACGCGACCGCGTCGCCCCGGAGGTGCCTGTCGTCGTGCTCACCGGCGTGGCCATCGACGCCCCCTGGGGCGCGAGGCCCTGCCGGCCGGGGCGCAGGACTACCTCATCAAGGGCCAGCACGGCGCTGAACCAGTCGGCCGGTCGGTGGTGTTCGCGATGGAGCGGGCGCAGCGGCGCGGCGCCGAGCGGGCCAGTCCCTGCTGGCCGACCGCCTGCATCTGCTGCTGGAACCTCCGCCGAGGGCACGGAATCGGCGTGGAGATGCAGACGGTCCGCGACGGCGCCGAGCTGCTCGACTTCCTGCACCAGCGTGGGGAGTACGCCGACGCGCAGCGCCCCCACCTGATCCTGCTCGACCTCAAGATGCCCAAGGTCAGCGGGCTCGAGGCGCTCAGCGAGATCAAGGAGTGCGCCTCGTTGCGCTCGGTCCCGGTCGTGGTGCTGAGCTCGTCCGACCGCCCGGAGGACGTGGCCGACAGCTATGCGGGCGGGGCGAACTCCTACGTCACCAAGCCGGCCAGCCTGTCCGGACTGCGCGAGGGCGTCCAGGAGCTGGGAAGTACTGGGCACACCAGGACCTGGTGGGCACCGACCCGCCGTACGACCCCGGCGACCGCTCGTGGCCGCTGACCACCGTGGGCGGTGACCGGGCGGCGGCGGGTGCGTCCCGGCGCGATGCTGGAGGACGCGCTGCTGTCCCCGGGCTGCGACGTCGCCGGTACCGTACGCCGATCAGTGCTGTCCCCCGGTGTCGTCGTCGAGCCGGGCGCCGAGGTGGTCGACAGCGTCTGCTGTACGACGTGGTGGTCCGTACCGGGGCGCGGGTGCAGCGCGCCGTGTGGACGGGGGGGTCGAGATCGGGCATTCGTGCGTGGTGGGCGGTGAGGGCGCGCGCTGACCCTCGTGGGCAAGGGTGAGCGGGTGAGCGCGGACCTGCCGGCCGAGGGCCACCAGCCGGTCGTGGACGACTGAGCCTGCGCCGGGCGGGTTGTCTCGGCCTGTCGTGTCCGGGCGGCATCGCACCCGCCGGCCTTGTTTGCCGGACAGAGCAACTTCCCGGGAATCTTGGCCTGTGTGGCAACACCCTCACAAGGACAGGGGCGTCAGCGGGGTTCGGCCGGCGGGTCCTCCCCCGTGGTGATCGTCCGCTGGGTCCAGGCGACGTCGTGCCAGGTCCCGGCCATGGCAGTGCTAACCCGCGCCCGGCCAGGCGCACGAACAGCGCGCCGTAGAGCGCGCGACCGCCCCCGGTGCGCCGTCGGTCGCGTTCGAGATAGACGCTGACCTCGCACGCCCAGCGGTACGCCGGGCGCGGACTGAACGGGCCGCCGTTAGGCGTAACCGACGACGCGGCCGTCGGCTTCGAGCACGAGCCAGGCATGGGTGCGTACGGCGGCAGTGATGCGCTCGGCCATCACCGCGACCGACGGCGGGGCGCTCTCGAAGCTGATCGCGGTGTCGGTGACGTACGGGGAGTAGATCGCCGCGCACGCCGCGGCGTCATCGGCGGAGGCATCGCGCACTTGGCCGGTCAGGACGCCGGCACCCCGTCGGCCGCGGCCAGCAGGGCGGCGAGGTCGAGCTTGCGCATCCCGAGCATCGCCTGCATTGCCCGCTTGGCCCGCTGCGGGTCCGGATCGGCGAACAGCTCCTCCATCCCACTCGGGATGACTTGCCAGGACAGGCCGTACCTGTCCTTGAGCCAGCCGCACTGGCTCTCCTGCCCGCCGTCGAGCAGCCGGTCCCAGTAGCGGTCGAGCTCATCCCTCGTCTCGCAGGTGATCTGGAAGGAGACCGCCTCGGTGAAGGGGAACTGCGGGCCGCCGTTGATGCCGACAAACCGCTGGCCATCGAGCTCGAACTCCACCGTCATCACCGACCCGGCCGGGCCCGGTCCGATCTCGGTGTAGTGCGTGAGGTTTGCAATGCCCGAGTTGTCGAAGACCGAGCAGTAGAACTCCGCGGCCTGCTCGGCCTCGGTGTCGAACCACAGGTTGGGAACGATCTGGTGCTTCATGGGCGGCTGTCCTCTCGTGGTAGCGGGACTGGGTAGACCGGCGCCACGGCAGGATCTCATCGCCGATCAGACAGGCCAGCCGCGGTTGTTGCTCCCCGCCACGCTGGGCCACCCGTCGCCGGGGAGTGAACACCGCGGCTGACCGCGGCTGTTGCTCCCCGCCACGCTGGGCCACCCGTCGCCGGGGAGTGAGCACCGCGGCCTACCTTCGCGCGGGCGCGGCTGGAGCGCATGGCCCGCAGCTGGGTGCGGGAGCTGTCGCCGAGCAACCGGCGTCTACCGCTGAATCCACGGCGTGCAGCCTGATCCGCCCTTCGGCGTCGTCGTGCAGGCGCCCCACCCGAAAGTCTTGGGCACGGGGCGATGCGCGCAGGCATGCGCGGGGCTGCGCGAAGCACTCCGCCCGGCGCGGACGCCGACAACACGTCCTCCGGCGTCCAAGCGGCCAGGGGCCGCGGCGAGCATGGCGTACTGCGTGCTGGCCACCGTTGGCGTGCCCACCCGCTCCGACGGAGCCCTGCCGGTGGTCCCCGCGGCAGCTGTGGCGACGGCGACAAGGTGTCGGTGTATGCCCATGGCGCATCTTCCCCTCTTCGGCCGCTGAGCCCTACCGATGAGTTCCATGCGGCCGGCCGGTCGTACCGGTCGAGAGGGAGGTGACGCCATGGCAGGCATACGGGTGCTGGTCGGGACCAAGAAGGCCGCGTTCGTCCTCACGAGCGACGAGGGCAGGCGTGAGTGGCCGTCGACGGGCCGCACTTCGCCCGCAGTGGCAGCCCGGCGCGGGCGGCATGTGCCTGCACACGATCCTGCTGCACCCGACCGACGAGCAGCGGATGTTCACCGCGATCAGCGCGGCCGGGGCCTTCCGCAGCGACGACGGCGGCGCGAGCTGGCTGGCCATCAACCAGGGCCTGAAATCCGAGGGGATACCGACCGCGACACGGTGTACGCCGGCGTCGAGGACGCACCCTTCCCGGCCGGACACGCTGTTCATGCAGAAGCACTGGGACGTCATGCGCAGCGACGACGCCGGCGACTCGTGGCACGAGATCAGCGGTGACCTGCCGACCGACTTCGGCTTCCCCATCGAGGTGCACGCGCACGAGCCGGAGACGGTCTACGTCGTGCCGATCACCAGCGACTACCTGCACGTGCCGCCGGACGGCAAGCTGCGGGTCTACCGCAGTCGCACCGGCGGTGGGGAGTGGGAGCCGCTGACCAAGGGCCTGCCACAGGCGCACTGCTACGTCAATGTCTTGCTTGACGCGATGGCGGTCGACCGGCTCGACGAGTGCGGAATCTACTTCGGCACCACGGGCGGTCAGGTCTACTGCTCTCCAGACGGCGGTGACAGCTGGCAGGCGGTCGTACGAGATCTGCCGGCCGTCCTGTCGGTGGAGGTGCAGACGCTGCCATGACGCGCGTCGTCCTGCCCTACCACCTGCGGGCGCTTACCAAGGTCGGCCGCGAGGTGCAGGTCGACGGCGCCACCACCGGCCAGGTGCTCGCCGCGCTCGAGGCCGCACACCCGGTGCTGGTCGACACGATGCGCGACCCGGCCACCGGTACACGACGGCCGTTCGTGCGGTTCTTCGCCTGCCAGGAGGACCTCTCGCACGGCTCGTGCGACGATCCGCTGCCGGAGGCGGTCCTGCGCGGCGACGAGCCGTTCCTGGTGGTGGGGGCGATGGCCGGCGGCTGAGCCCGGCGTTGTCCCCCACGGCGGTGGCGCGCGGGCGCGTGGTTCACTCCTGCGCAACGTCCCGCGGCACTCCGCGAGGTCCGCACACAAGTGGAGGGCACCCATGAACACGAGGACCATCGCCATCGCGGCACTGGTGATCGCAGCGTTGCTTCTACTCTTTCTCGTGATCTTGCCTCGCATCTAGAGCCGTGTGCGTACGACGTCCAGGAGCTAATCCTGTTCGCGAAGCCGGTACCGCAGCCGTCTGGTCCCGGAGAAGGGCCCGGTGACCACCCGACGCACGAAGGTGCCGGTCGCCTCGGCCTGGCCGACGGACACCTCCAGGGCGAACTGAGTCATCGGCCGTAGCCGACGTCCGGCCAGCCGCACGGTGCGGGCCACCTCGTACACCGGCGACCAGGGGCAGGCGTGCATCGATGCGGGGCTCCCCTGGTCGTCGAGCGCCCGCCGTACCTTCCCGTCGCGGACCGCGGCGAGCAGCCGGGCCTGCAGGGCGAGGGTCTGCCGGGGGTCCGGGTCGAGCCGCCAGAGCCGGGCCAGCGCCTGCTGGGCCTTGCGGTCGGCTCCGAGCCGAGCTGCCACCTCCGGCGCGGTCAGGCACCACATGTCGAAGCCTGGCTCAGCGGGACCGGGCAACCTCACCGGCCCGGCGCTTGGCGTCCGCGCCGGCTCCCGGGCATCCATCCGGAGTCGCTGCCCGACCTCGAAGTACTGCTGGAGTGCGTCCTGCAACCGGGTCGCCACCAGTTCGCGCAGCTCGTCGCCCCCATCGGAGGACTGCAGGAGCGGGAGCACGGACGCCACGGCGCTGTCGGCTGCCGCGACCATCCCCTGCGCGGTTGTCACCCGGGTCGCCTGCCCCTCCGGCGGACGTCCGGCTGCCAGCACCGCACCGAGTGCGACTGCGGCGTGGGCCCCCACCTCTGCGGCGGCATGCGCCAGCGCCCCGAGGTAGTTGCGCGGATAGTCCTCGACGACGATCCACGCGGGCAGCGGCACCGGCAGCTCTACGTCATCAGCCAGGTCGTACGACGGGTCGTCCGCCGCGCGGCGACAGCGGGCCAGCCAGGGCTCGACCTGCACGAAGCAGGCCCAGGCCTGCTCGAAGGTGACCGGCGGGAGGTAGCCCACCGTGATCGGCGAGGCGCGGTAGTCCCCGTCGATCAGTGCCTCACCGAGCACCTGCAGGACGTAGGCATTCCACGTGCACAGCAACTGCGTGCGTTGCCCTGTCGAGGCCAGGAACGGATGGGTTCCGGCTCCGGCAAGCTCCACCTGCAGCTGCTCTGCTTCCAGGTAGACCTGATAGACACCACGTCCCGCAGCGCGCAGGCCCTCGAGCTCGGCCGCCGGGACCTCGCCACGCAGCACCGAGGCCAGCCGTCGCACCAGGCGGGGATGCGCCGGGGGACTCTGCACTGGCGCAGGCTAGGACCCGCGGGCGACGACGGACAAGGCGGATCCGCGTGGTGGGCGATGGCCCTCGGCCGGGCCGGTGAGGTGTTCCCGGCGGGCTCGACGAGCCGGAAGCGGGTTCCGCGTGCAGAATGGTCGGTATGCCCGGCGCAGACCACGACTCCGCCTGTCCGCTCCACCCAGGACACGCGTTGCGGCATGCTGTCGACGCGACGGCCCGCCTGATCGCCGGCCAGGACGCCGAACGCCTGCCCAGTGCGTCGTTGCTCAACGCGCTGGAGTACTTCGCAAGTCGCGACGGGTGGGAGGACGTCACGCTGCTCGAGGTCGCCCAGTACAGCAATCTCATGGACGACCGGTTCGTCGGGATGTGCAGTTGCCACCGGAAGGGTCGGTCAAAGCTCAACTGGTGATGTCGGCGGGCCCTGGCGATCCCGCACTGGCGCAGTACTAGGACCCGCGGGCGACGACGGACAGGGCGGATCAGGCAAGGATCGCCTGCGCCGCTTCTGCGGACTGCCAGGGCCCGAGCCGTCAGGCCCTCGAGGGACCGTCCGGTGTCGGCGCGCCGACGTGCGCGGCGATCTTGCGGGCGACCGTTGTCGTCGTCCAGCGCGCACCGGGGGTGGTGCGCCGACCCTCGGCGTTCAACGCCGCGGCGATGGTGTGCAGCGAGGCGCCGTCGCACTGCAGGTCGAAGATGCGACGCGCGTCGACGTCCTGCGGCTGCACCGGTGGCGACGCTGCGGCTGCCGGGCGTGGCGCGGCCATGGCCCGGCGCTGCTCCAGCCAGGTGTCCAACTGCGCTCCTGGCAGGGCGGACGACCACAGGAAGCCCTGCCCCTGGTCGACGCCAAGCGCGCACAGGGCGTCGAGCTGGCCGGCGGTCTCGACTCCTTCCGCCACGACGAGCTTGCCGACCGCCCGGCCCAGGCTGACGACCGACGCCACGATCGCCTCGTCGTCCCGGTCGCGCCCCAGGCCGGCGACGAAGGAGCGGTCGATCTTGATCGCGTCCAACGGGAAGCGTTTGAGGTAGGTGAGCGAGGAGTACCCGGTGCCGAAATCGTCAAGTGCCAGGCGCACACCCATCTCACGCAGGGTCTGCAGGACGTCCGGGGCGCGCGGGTCGTCCATCAACGCGCTCTCGGTCACCTCGAGGATGAGCCGGTCGGGCGATGCGCCGGTGTCCTCCAGCACCTCACCTACGAGATGCACGACGTTGTCCCCCACCATCTGCAGCGGCGACAGGTTGACCCCGACCCCGCAGGTCAGTCCAGCCCGCTCCCAGGCTGCAGCCTGCAGGCACGCCTCCCGCAGGACCCAGGCACCGAGCTCGATGATGAGACCGGACCGCTCCGCCAGCCCGATGAAGGCCGACGGCGGCAGCAGGCCGCGCGCCGGGTGCTGCCAGCGCACCAGGGCCTCCGCCCCGGCCATGGTGTCGGTGCGGATGTCCATCACCGGTTGCAGGTGCATGCGGAGCTGTCCATCCGCGACGGCACAGCGCAACTCGGCCACTGCGGCCGACTCCGCACGCCGCTCGGACGCCGGCACGCGGGGCGCGGCCTCGGGACCCGCAAGGACGCGCTCCGCCGCGGCAAGCAGTGCCCCGGGGCTGGTGGTCGGGCTCAGAGCCGTGCCGACGCGCAGCGAGATGTCGACCCGCACGTCATCGATCAGCAGGGAGCCACCGAGGGTCTCGGCAAGGACGGCCCCCCGGGTCCGCAGCTCCTCCATCGACGCCACGTCATCGACCAGGACCACGAAGTGGTCACCGCCGACGCGGGCAACACTGTCGACTTCCCGCACCGCTGCCACGAGTCGCGCGGCCAGCTCACGCAGCACGGTGTCACCGCCGGCCTGACCGACGGCCTCGTTGACGGCGGACATGTCGAGGACGTCGAGCAGGACGAGGCCGGTCCGGTTGTCTCTACGCCGGTCCCGAGCCAGTGCCTGGTCGACCCGGTCGAACAGGAGAGCACGGTTCGCGAGGCCGGTCAGCCTGTCGTGGAGCGCCGTGTGCTCGAGCTCCTGCTGGGCACGGCGCCGCTCGGAGACGTCCCGAAGATTGACCACGATCCCGCCGACATCGGGATCGTCGAGCAGATTGGACAGCGCGTGCTCGCACCAACGCCAGCTCCCGTCGGCATGGCGTACGCGGCCCTCGAAGGCCTCCGAGCTCCCTGCGGCGTGCAGCAGCCGGCGCCAAGCGGCGTCCATCACCGGTCGGTCCTCGGGGTGGACGAAGCTCAGTCCGTCGTGCCAGCTCAGGGCGACCTCGTCGTATCCGAAGTGCGTCGTGACGGCCGGGCTGACGTAGAGCGTCCGGCCGGCTCGGTCGAGCACGAGGACAACGTCCGTGGCGTGGCGCAACAACCCCCGCAACCGCGCCTCATTGGCGCGGACCTCCCGCTCGGCGCGGGTGAGGTCGGTGACGTCGAGGGCGGTGCCGATTCCGCCGACGAGCTCAGCCGACTGCCCGCGCAACGGGTTGTAGTGGCACTCCCAGACCCGGTCGGCATGGTCGATGACGGCGCGCACGCTGCGGCCTGCCAGGCTCGCAAGCAGAGCGTCCCGCACGACTGGTGCCCGCGTGTAGACCTCGAGCAGGTCGGTCCCGACGAACTCGTCGTCGACGATGCCGAAGACCGACAGCGCCTTGCCACGCGAGGACGTGCAGCGTCCGTCGAGGTCGTAGGTGAAGACGGTGACCGGTAGGGAGGTCAGCAGCGCATCGAAACGGCCGGCCTCCAGGTGGATGCGCTCCTCGGCGGCGCGCAGGGCGGTGACATCCTGCAAGGAGATGGCCAGCACCTTGGCTCCGTGCTCGTCCCGCATGGTCGTCACCGTGCGGACCACCCGGACGAGCCGACCGTCCGAGCGCCGCAGCGTCGGCTCGTGCTGGACGTAGTTCTCGGCACCCGAGGCAAGCCGAGCCAGCGCCCGCTCGAGACCGGGCCGGTCCTCGGCGACGTACATCTCGAGGGCATTGCGTCCCAGCAGGGCTGCGGCGCTCTCCCCCAGCATCCACTCGAGGGCGGCGTTGACCGCAAGCACCCGCCCCCCGATGTCCGCCCGGGACTGCGCCACCGGTGAGTCGTCGAAGCTGGCCCGCCGTTCATGGCTCCCCCCGCCCCGTGACGGCTCCTGGCGGCGCGCGAACCGCACGTTGCGGTGCCGGAACTGCGTCCCCACCACCGCGCCGTCCGGATCGCGTAGCACAGAAAGGTCGATCTCCACCGTGAAGCGCGCGCCGTCGCGCGTCACGCCGAGCGCCTCGAACGGTGGTACGGCGCCGTCGGCGAGCCGAGCTGCCCGCTCGGCGATGTCATGACCGGACCCCTCGCCGAGCAGGACCGACACGTGCTGCCCGAGCGCGTCGGGCTCGGGAAACCCATAGAGGTCCGCCGCGCCCGCTGACCAGTGAGTGATCACGCTGTCGGCGGACAGGCGCACCAGGGCACCCGTCGAAGCGCTCCGCGAGGCAGCGAGGTCGATGTCGATGAGGGACTCCGCCCTAGGGTCAGTGCACCGGCAGGAGGGGTTCGGGCAGGTTCGCCGGCTCGCTCAGCGAAGGTACTCGCATCCGATTCAGCGGCACAAGAATGGACTTCGCGGTACCGCTCGGCTAATTCCGGGTGTCAAAAGGATGGACCATCCGTCCGAACAACAGATATCGGACTGCCGGCCGTTGACGGACGCCACGGAACGCGCAGCCAGCTAAGGCATCCCGCCGACGCCGGTCGTGCCGCAGTTTCCGGTTCCTCTTCCTCACAGCAGCTCGGCCTACACGTCGGCGGCGTCGGCGAGGCCGGCAAAGGCAGGCTCCATGGCAGCGATCTCCGAAGGCGTCAGCTGGTGGCGTCCGGCAGTGGTGCGCCAGCCGCTCACGGCAGCCGCAACCTGGCGAACGATGCTGCGGGCCTGCGCATCGGGGAGCCGGAAGTAGCCGGCGACCGCCAGTGCCGCCGCGAGACTGGCCCGGTCGTCTCCGCCGTCGATCGCCGTGGCCAGGTACTTCGGCCCGGGCGCGGGGTCCGGGTTGAGGTCGAAGGCCGGAGACAGTCGCCACGCGTCGCCACGCTGGTGGAGGAAACCATGGTTGCGCAGGTGGTCATCGGTGTTGGAGATGAGGACCGTGAACACGATGCGGCGCCAGAGCTCCTGCAGCTCCTCGGTCGCGCGCGTAGATGAGCTCTCGACTACCTCTGCAATGTCGAGGTAGCTGCGCTGCTCCCCGTCGGCTGCCTCGAGCATCGTCATGGCGCTGACGTAGCCGATCCGCTGGCCGGTGCTCGTGCGGTCGAACCGGTCGAGCACCAGGACGCTGCGGCCGGCCAGGTGCAGCAGGCGGGATTGCGGCACCTCGATGCCAGCGCTGCCGGCGAGGTCGAGCGCGACCTTCTCCCACGACATGACATTCCACGTGTCGCGGTCGGCACTGGGGAACTTCGCGATGGCGATCCGCCCTGTCGGTGAACGGACGTGCGCCTTCGGTCGGGCACCACCGAGCGAGCTGCCGACACGGATCAACCGCTGCAGGTCGACCAGGTCGGCGGTGTCGTTCTCGGCGCGTGCCGCCAGGTCGAGCAGCGCGGGCAGGTCTGTCAGCGCAGGCACATCGGTGTCGTCGTCGGCCAGGAACCGACCGTGGTCGGTCCGGAACCGCAAGGCGCCCTGGCGCAGGTCGTCCCGGACGCCGAGCAGAAAGTCGATCTCGCCCAGCGACCGAGGCACACGCCCGTCGGCACGCGCCAGCGCCCGCCGGTGGAGGCGACGACCTCGGTGTCACCGGCGCGGCGGCCGGTCACGACGGCGGTCCCGTCACCGGCCGGCTCGACGGAGGCCAGCGACTCGGGAGACATGTGCCAGCCGGGCGTGCCGGCCACCGGAGCGAACGTCTCGTCACCGCGGCCCGGCCTGGCGATGTACGACAGCCACGTCCGCAACCACATCGCGCCGATGCTGGGCCGCCAGCCGATGGGCAGCCTGCGCCGCAGCGACATCAGCGCCTTCGTCGTCGACCTCCCCCACAAGCAGCTGGCGACCGCGACCGTGGTGACCATCTACCGGGTGCTGGCGATGATCCTGCGCTCGGCCGTGCACGACCGGCTGCTCGCCGCCAGCCCCTGCTACAAGATCAAACTGCCCGGCATGCCGCCGCGACGGCTGCAGGCACTGACCGCCGAGCAGGTCGGCGCGCTGCTCGAGCACGCTCCACCGCGCGACTACGGCGTGCTCGCGCTCGGCGTCGGCACCGGGATGCGCCAGGGCGAGGTCCTCGGGCTGACCCTGCCGCGGCGGCCCGACGAGCCGCTGCATCTGCGCCTCGAAGCGATACGAGGCCTCAAGCCTCTGGACCGCCTTGCCCGACAGCGTCAGCCCCCACTCCAGCCGACTCTTCATGCCATCGCCGTAGTCATGGCTCACAAAGACGCTCTGGTCGTCGTCGATCCACGCCTGGCTTGGGATGAGGTAGATGTCGGGGACCAGGCCAGAGGTCATCGTGACCAAGGCCAGCAAGAGCGTCGGACGAGGCCGGAAACCGGACTGGCGCACGACAGTGCCGATCCACGGCGCGCCGGCCAGCGACGGGCAGCGGCAAACCTTCGACCGGGAGTACGTCCCGCGGCTCCGCGACGAAGCTGCCAGCCACCGGGTGAAGGCCAAGCGCGCCGACGCCCTGGCCGCCGCTCTGGTGACCTCACAGGCCGCCCTGACCGGCAGGATGGCCGACCCCACCGACCTGCCGTTCTCCGAGGAGCTGCTCGACGAGCACGGCGTGCCTGACCCGGCGAAGGTGACGGCTGCCGTCGAGGAGCTGCTCGGCCGCAAGCCGCACCTGGCCGCCCGCCGGCCCCGCGGCGACGTCGGGCAAGGCGCCCGACCTGGCGAGGCGGACGGCGTGAGCCTCGCCGGCCTACTCCGCGCCGGGGCTGGATAGCGTCCTTTGCTCATGGCATGCTCCGAGCATGGCAACGCCGGATCGGCCGTACCCGCCCGCGTCCTTCACGATCGATGACGGGGACCGGACAGCGGACGACCGGGACCGCACGTCGGACGCACACGACAGGGCCTCCGAAGCACGCGACGATCGGTCCGACGCGCGGGACTCTCGGGCAGCAGACCGCGAGCAAAGGGACGGCCGATTCGACGCCGACGCGGCTGCGGACCGAGCGGGTGCCGAGCGGGACCGGAGGGCAGGGGCCGGTGATCGGAAGCACTCCGAAGACGATCGGGACGCCGCCTCTGCGGACCGCGTTCGCGCAGCGGTGGAACGAGCGAACCTGGTTGTGGATGGATTGACAGGAGCGCGCCAGCGGGCTCCTGGCCTCGCGGAACTAGAGCGCGAGATCGTCAAGGCGCGGCGGACCGGTCAACGCTTCGTGCTGGCCTTCATCGACGTGGATGGCCTCAAAGCAATCAACGACACGCGAGGGCACGCTGCTGGCGACGAAGTGCTCCGGCAAGTGGTTGATGTCGTCAAGAAGGTCGTACGGGGCTACGACCTCATCATCCGCTACGGCGGTGACGAGTTCATCTGTGGTCCGCTGGATCTCAACCTCGACGATGCCGCCAACCGCTTCGCAAACACCAGGAAGGACTTGGCCGGTCAAGAGGTGGCCTTCTCCGTCGGGCTCGCCGTCCTCGACGGCGACGACACCCTCCAAGAACTGATCGACCGAGCCGACCTCGCAATGTACGAGCAGCGCAGGACCAGAGAGCTGAGTTGAGGGGTCCTTACCGCTAGGTGCGATTACCCGCCGCCGCGGGTACATTGATTGTCGCGGGCCGGGAGTCCGCGTCACGCAAACGGCCAGGCGCCTGAGCGATCCCACCGGATCGACCCTCAGGAGCCCTCATGAGCCGCTTCCCAACCGCCGGGCACCTGGCCTCCTGGGCTGGCACCTGCCCAGGCAGCAACGAGTCCGCCGGCCGCGTCAAGTCGACCAAGACCCGACCCGGCAACCCCTACCTCAAAGGCGCCCTCGGGATCGCGGCGATGTCGGCGGCCCGCAGCCACGACACCTACCTGGCCGCGAAGTACCGCCGCATCGCCTCCCGACGGGGACCGGTCAAAGCCATCGTCGCGGTCGAACACGCGATGCTCATCGCGATCTGGAACATGATCACCAACGGTGTCTTCTACGACGACCTCGGCGGGGACTACTACACCCGGCTCAACCCGGAGAAGGCCAAGCAACGGGCCCTGAACCAACTCCGGCAGATGGGCTACGACGTCACCCTCAACCCCCTGACCGCGGCTGGGTGAGAGGGAATCTTCGCGTCAGAGCCCGTGAAGGGGACGAGCCGGCCTGTAAGCCGGCTTCTGTGACGCAGGTCCTAAATAGGCCTCTGACCTGCAGTTTTAGATTTCCAGTACGTCGCTGGGCCGTCCCTGGGCCGTCAGAGCTTTGCCCAACCCAGCGTCGACGGCGGCTCGGGAACGGTCCTCGCTATCGGGCCACAGGTGGGCATAGGTGTTAAGGGTTTCGTCTGCCGTGGCGTGACCCAGCCGGGTCTGGACGACCTTGACGCTCTCACCTCCATCGATGAGCAGTGAGGCGTAGAAGTGTCGCAATTCATGGAAGTGGGTCCCCTTGGGCAGCCCGGACGACAAGACTGCCGGAGTCCACACCTGATGGTGAAACCAGGTACGGCGAATCGGTCGGTCCTTGTCATCGCTGAACAGAAGCGCGAAGCCGCGGCCGCGCTGGTCGAGCACCGACACCGGGTCATGGGCCTTGACGTGGGCCGATAACGCCTCCAGCACTATGTCGGCCAGCGGCACGGTCCGGTAGCTCGCGGTGGTCTTGGGAGGCGCGAGGTACGGCGGTGCTCCGGGCAGGGTCGTCAGCTGGCCGTCGACGGTGAGGGTCCGGCGCAGGAAGTCCACCTTGTCGACGCGAAGCCCGAACATCTCCCCTTGCCGTAGTCCGGTGCCGGCCGCGGTGACGAGCAGCGCTCGGTAGCGCTCCGGGACGGCGCTCACCAGGGCGGCGACCGCCGCGATAGGCAACGGCGCGACGTCCTTGGGTGGCGCCTTGGGCAGCGTGATGCGCTCGCAGGGACTAACGGCCAGGACGCGGTCGGCGACCGCGGCGCGGAAGATCATGCGCAGGACCGAATAGACGAGCGTGGTGGTCGACGGGGCGAGCACCTCCGAGCGGGACTTCACCCAGCCCTGTACCTCGGAGCGGGTGATCGCTGCCATCGGCCGGTGCCCCAGGCTCGGCAAGATATGGATTCGCAGGTGGGACTCGAAGGCCGCCGCCGTCGTCGGCCGGTGAACCTGGGAGGCTCGCCACGCCGTCGCGTACTCCTTCACGGTGATCCGTCCGGCCGCCGGGTCGACGTACAGACCGCGAGACTTGTCGCTCTCGACACCGGCGAGGAACCGCTCGGCATCGCCTTTTCGGGCGAAGGTCCGGGCGCGCTCTTGACCGTCGGGGTCGAAGTAGCGTGCTCGCCACCGATCGCCCTTACCGAACCGGTCGGTCCGGGCGCGCTGGCCGGCGACGACCTTCTTTCAGCGATCTTCGATATGCGCCACGGCGACTCCTCAGCGGGCTGGTCAACCGGCAACTGATGCCCAGCGGTGACGTCCTGCTCGCCCGCCAGCCCACCGAAAACTGTAGGGCCGCTGGACGACACCTCTCAGCCGTTCACCGGGCCGTAGTCGTCGGCCAGCATCAACCAGATCACTTCGGACGCAGTCACTCGGGCAATCGATCCTCGTATGGCCGGTGGCAGCAGCCGCCGGTCAGGACGCGCGGTGGTTGGGTTCTTGGCGGCTGGCCTCGATGTAGGCGTCGAGGTCGTTGCTGTCGATCCTGATATGCCTACCGATCTTGATGACGGCGATGCGTCGTTCGGCGCGTAGCCGGCGGATGAAACGGGTGGTGGTGCCGAGGCGTTCGGCGGCTTGGTCGACGGTGAGTAGCACGGGCTTCTCCTGGTCGTGTCGGTTCTGATGGGGGTCGTGCGGTGTTGATCCATGCCTGCGCGGGCTTGTAAAGCGGGCAGGTGAGCTGCGGGATCGGTTGCTGTTGAGGTGTTCTGGGCCGTGTAGGTGCGCTGCGGACTGTCCTGTGCCGTACAGGTGCATGACGTGCTGCGGAGAGGGACAGTCAGCGACGGGCTGATGCCGAATCGTTATCTTCGCCGGCGGGGGTGAGGCATGAAGGGCGGTCCTACCTCCTGCGTCCGCGGCCGCGTTCCGGGGCGGGGCGGTAGGGCTCGGTGCTGGGGTAGCTCCTGCGGGGACTCAGACTCGGGCGGGTGGTGGGTTCGGAGTGGGACAGGGTCGGCCGGGTGAGTTGCCCGAGCGGGTCGGGGATCGGCGCTGCCCCGTGGGGCGTGCGGTGGTCGGCGTCTCGGCGGGCGTTCCAGTCCCGGTCGTGCTGGTCGAGCTGGCCGGGGTGCTGCTGGAGCTGGCTGGCGCAGGCGGTCAGGGTGTCGGTGAGGTCCCGTCGCCGGGCCCTGGCCCAGCGGGGTGCGCCGGCGAGCTCGGTCCGGGCGTGCTCCGTTGCCCGGGCCACGTCCCGATGCTGGCTGGCGAGCTGGTCGCGCTGGTGTTGGAGCTGCCGCAGCCGTCGCAGGTCGGCGGT
>JAABUN010003534.1_pt1 | contig 23922 bp, 25 predicted proteins | sample 5559311 | NCBI WGS metagenome assembly JAABUN01 (sample SAMN10711877, study PRJNA513370) | rock metagenome | isolation source: Antarctica rocks | place: Antarctica: Victoria Land, Siegfried Peak sud
GCTTCCACCCTCACCCCCGTCCCGGGGATCAGGCTGCCCTCAGCTTCACCACACTGCTGCGACAGCGCGGCCGTGCAGGTCTTTCACCTCCACTCGGTTCAACAGCGCCTCGTGGCGCTCGATATCGGCGACCCACGCCCCGTCGCGCTCGACCCCGTCGCTGTTATAAGCCCTGGTCCAGGCGGTCCTCGGAATCCGGGGCAGGACGGCTTCGACAGCCCCGTGCAGCGGGAACCCCACTGAATAGCCCAGGTTCCGGAGTGGGTGGGTGAGCCAGTCCAGGTACTCGTGGGTTCCACCGGCGGATTCGGTACGAATCATCACCTTCCGGCCCGACCGATACCCTGCCGGCAGTTGCTTCAAAGCTTCCTTCGTCACGTGGATGTGGTCGACTGCGGTATTCGAGCCGGCGTTCCCCGGCCGCAGCAGGACCGCCAGCGGTTCCCTAGTGCCCTCACTGCCGTGGTCGACGAACGCGGCCAACCGGTGAAAACCGTACCCTTTCTTCCACGTCGGTCGGGCGTCTTCCTTCTCCGAATGCGCGGTCAGCAGCGTCGCGTCCAGGTCCACGACCAGCGGTGCGTCACTGCTGACCCCGTGCAGCGGCGAGTGCTTGTCCGTTACCGACCAGACATGGGCTCGAGCGGCAGCCCGGGCGGTGTTGATCGCCGCTAACGCTTTGCCTGGTGTGATCGTGGACAAGGTTGTGATCAGCCGGCTGACTGTGGGGTCGGAGGCAACCCTGCCGTAGACCTGCGGTTGGGCGCGGAGCCGGTCCACGTCGGACAAGCAGTCACCGCCCGTGGCCAACGACAGCGCCAGGTCGGTGAGGATCTTGCCTGGATCGTGCACCGCGAACGGCTTACGCCACGGCGACAACGCCTCCGAAAGCCCCGCCCCGATCCCCGAGACCCGGACCGTGTCCGTCAGGATCAACCCGCCGGCCTGGGACACCACCCCGGTCCCAGCCGCATCAACGCGGACAGACGGGTAGAAACCGGTAACATTGCTCACCTGGAAGGTGCTCCCTCGACGTCCTGGAATTTGCTGTGTGGTAACAACATTTTCCCACGTCAGGAGCACCTTTCATCTCTTAAACACACCCCGCCGGACCACCCTCATGAAAGCCCGAGGCTAGAGCGTCCATCCAAAACGCCGATAATTGTCAACCTATGTTGACGCCAGACGTTTCGTACTAGGCCATCGCACCCGAGACTGACCTTCGAAGCCGTGGCAAGCGGGGGCTCGCCGAGTGTCTACTGCGCCGGTTGTCCTACCCGCGCTGACCGGGCGATGAATACGGTGTTCTCCGCGTACCCACCACGGATACGCGGAGAACATTCGGTGGGTGCCTAGGAGTCGAGCAGTGACGGATCGACCATCGTCTTGATCTGAGCCGAGTCCTTGAGATTGCCAAGGGCTCGACCGAAGTCATCGAGGCCGACGACGTCGGTCGTGATGCCATCGACGCGGATATGGCCGGATCGCAGGGCGGCGACCGCCCTCCCCATCGTGAAGGCCTGCGCGAAGGAACCCTTGATGGTGAGCTCGCGGCTGAAGACCTCGTACGGGCTGAAGCGCGCGAACGCATCCGCTGCCGCGACACCGTAGACCATGATCGTTCCGCCGGTAGCGGTGAGCGCGGGGGACGCATCGAGCAGTGACGTCGATCCTGTCGCCTCGATGATGGCGTCGAACCCATCGGGCGCGAGGGACTTTAGCCTTGCGAGGGCAGCGCTGGGGTTGGCTCGGTCAATCTGTACGGTATCGTCGGCGCCGAACGCTCGCGCAAGTGCGAGCTTCGATTCTGTGGGGGCTGCGACCGTCACCCGCACTGCCCCCGCCATGCGGACGAGTTGGCTCAGGATCAGGCCGGTCGGGCCCGCCCCGAAGATCAGCACATTGCTTGCAGGGGTGAGACCGAGGATGTCGACGCCGTGCATTGCGCAGGCCGTCGGCTCTGCAAAGACCGCGGCGTCATTCGACAGGTCGGTGGTCGGGAACGTCTTCGCGGCGCGCACGACGACGAATTCGGCGAACCCGCCCGGTGCATTACACCCGAGCGATACGAAGTTCTGGCAGAAGAGGGCCCGCCCTGAGAGGCAGGGACCGCAGTCTCCGCAATGGATGGTGTTGTCGACGGCGACAACAGTGCCGACTGGTGGGCTCGTGACTCCCTCGCCGAGCGACTCGACCTCGCCAAGCATCTCGTGCCCGGGGATCAGTGGCAGTTTGGCGATGAAACCGCCGTGGAGGAGGTGTTCGTCAGTTCCGCAGACCCCCGTTCGCACGACGCGGAGTCGCACCTCGCCAAGGCCAGGAATCGGCGTCTCGACGGTCTCGACGTTCCACTGTGAACCTTCGCGAAAAATAATGGCCTTCATGAGTTCCTACCTTCTCTTCACCACATCGTGTTGGTAGTAATACTACCGAAACGAACAGCAAATGACTCACAATATAACAAGTCGCCCGTGATGTTTCGCTGATACGGTAGCTTCACTACCAGTCAGCGGCACAATAGAAGAAAACGACAGGAGACGACGATGTCAACGCCCACGAACCACAGTATTCCCGCGCTCCTGGCGATCAGTGCCACCGGCGGCATCGAAGGACGGAGTAGCCGTTACGAGGTGCGGCGGGAGCGCCTCGCGGGCGTGTACGCCGACTCATCGGCGTTCGCGACGCTTGTCTCGTCGCAGGAGGGTGCCGACGAGCTTGTGTATTGGGTCGACGCCCACACGTATGACGGCGGACCCGGGTCGCTCACGATCGGTACATCGACGCTGCTGCCCGGCACTGTCGGCGACGAGTTCACCGTGACCCGCGGCCATCTGCACGCCCTGTCGGATCGTGCAGAACTCTACTACTGCCTCTCCGGACAGGGACTCATGCTCATGGAGACGCTCGACGGTCATACCTCGGCCATTGAGCTGACGCCAGGCCAAGCCGCGCATGTTCCAGGCGGATGGATCCACCGAAGTGTCAACGTCGGCAACGAACCCTTCGTTACGCTCTTCTGCTACAACAGCGATGCGGGCCAGGACTACAAGGTCATCGCCGACGCCGACGGGATGTCTCAGCGCGTCGTAACGGCGCCGGACGGCGGTTGGCAGCTCGCGCCGAACCAAGGGCACACCGGATATGCCACTCCGAAGCCCGAGGTCGGATAACATTCCTCTGACCAAGGAAGTTGGCTGAAACGTGGCTGATCCACACACTCTCACGACCGTTACCGTGCCGGACACGGAGGAGCCACTGCTGCAGCGCATCGCGACAATGACCGCATCCCTGCGCAAGTCCGAGCGCAAGGTCGCGGAGATGGTGCAGCAGCAACCAGAGTTCTTCACACACTCGACCATGGCCGCAGTGGCCGAGGCTGCGGGCGTCAGCGAGCCGACGGTCATGAGGTTCTGCACCGGCCTCGGTTTCGACGGGTTCCAAGCATTCAAGATCAGTCTTGCCCAGGCGCTCGCCCTCGGCATCCCGGTCACCCACTCTGCGATCGACGACAACGATTCGGTGACCGAGCTCGTCACCAAGATCTTCGACCACACGCTCACGAGCCTCGACAGGGCGAGACGGAACCTGACGATCGACTCAATCGAGAGCGCGACCGAGAAGCTCCTGGCCGCCAAGTCGGTCATCTTTATCGGCTTCGGGGCCTCCGGCATCATCGCGGTGGATGCCGCGCAGAAATTCGCGCTCTTCGGCGTGCCCTGTTCGGCTCCGATCGATGTACACCAGCAGTTCATCGCGGCAGCCATGGCGGGACCGGAGACCGTGCTCGTCGCCATCTCGAACACGGGGCGTACCCAGTCGGTGATCGAGGTGGCGAGGCAGGCGAGACAGAACGGCGCGACCATCATCTCCATCACCGGCGGCGACGGGCCACTCCATGGCGAGAGCGATGTGCACATTGTCGCCAAGACCTTCGAGGACACCGACACCTATACACCGACCGTCAGCCGTCTGGCGGGCCTCGTCGTCGTTGACATCCTCGCCACCTCGGTGGCATCCCGACGCGGAAGCGATCACCTCGCACACATCCGGGCAATGAAAGATGGTCTCGCATCCTTCCGGACGCGAGACCACGTTTCCTCTAGCTAGTCGGGTCAGGAGGTGATGATGACCTTCACCTCGTGACCGCCGGCCGACGCCGTGAACGCGTCCTGCGCCTCGCTCATCGGATAGGTGCTCGAGATCATGTCCTCGACGGAGACGCCGCCGGAGCGGATAATCTCAATCGCGTCTGCATAGTCTTCGTCCACGTAGGTTGCCGCGCCCTGAATGCGATTCTGCCGGTCCTGCAGGGTCGCCATGGGGACGAGGATGGGCTTCTGCGGAATGCCCACGATCACGATCGTGCCGCCCTTCCCGATCATTTCGACGGCGGAGTCGAAGGTCGGCTGGATGGAGACGCAGTCGAACACGAAGTCGGCGGTCTCGCCGAGTTCGGCAGTGACGAGGGCCGCGACGTCGGGATCGGCCGCATTCACTACCGCGTCGGCACCGAGCTTCAGGGCGAGCTCCCGCTTCGACGCGAGGACGTCGGTCATCACGATCGTGCGGGCACCGCGGTACTTGGCCGTGGCGAGCACGAGGAGGGCGATCGTGCCGGCCCCGAGAATGACGACGGTCTTGCCCTCGATATCGCCGGCGAGCCGCACGGCGTGAACCGGGGTGGCAAGCGGCTCAATGAGCGCGGCGGCGAGGTCGCTCAGGTCTTCGGGAACGACGTGCAGGCGGTCGGCTCGAACGGTGAAGAGGTCGGCCATGCCGCCCTCGCGGAAACCGCAGCCGAAAAACTCGAGGTTCTCGCAGACGTTCTCGCGATTGGTGCGACACATCTTGCATTGCCCACAGGGCAGGGTGGGCTCCGGGGTCACTCGTGTGCCGATTGCGAGGCCGGTCACGTTCCTGCCGACGGCTTCGACTATTCCCACGACCTCATGGCCTGGGTAGTAGGGCAGCTTCATCGCCGGGTGGTGGCCGTGCATCGCGTGGGTATCGGAGCCGCAGACGCCCGATACGAGCATCGACACGAGCGCCTCATCCGGTCCGACCTCGGGGGCGTCCTCGGTCACGACCTCCACCACGTCGGGGGATGAGACGATGACGCGCCTGCGCGATGGAGTAGTCGACGATGACATATGAACTCCTGTGTTCGAAGGTGGAAGGCGTGTAGCAAAACTACTTCATCTGGCGAATATATCACCAGATCAATCTGTTTCGCACGCAATTCCGATTGAAAGGGTAGTATAACTACCGATGCGCGCGGCTCAGCCGTGTGTGCAGCCCCGTACATGAGCGCCACAAAGGAGTCGCCACGAGATGAGTACTTCCGTCAACGTACCGGCCGTTTCGCTGAACAACGGTCTCCATATGCCGCAGTTGGGGTTCGGGGTGTGGCAGATCACCCCCGACGACCGGGCGACGGCCGCGGTGCTCACCGCCTTCGACGCGGGCTACCGCGCCATCGACACCGCTCGGATCTACACGAACGAGGGCGGCGTGGGCGCTGCGCTCGAGCAGTCGGAGCTGTCGCGTAAGGATGTCTTCCTCACGACGAAGCTTTGGAACAACGAGCAGGGCTACGACAGCGTGCTGCGCGCGTTCGACAACAGTCTCGCGAAGCTCGGCACCGACTACCTCGACCTCTACCTCGTGCACTGGCCAGTGCCGTTCCACAACCGGTTCGTCGACACCTGGCGTGCGTTTGAGAAGCTGTACGCCGACGGCCGCGTCCGCGCGATCGGTGTCTCGAACTTCGAGCCGGACCATCTGCGCACCCTGCTCGACAGCGCAAGTGTCGTACCGGCTGTGAACCAGATCGAATTCCATCCCTACCTGCAGCAGCACCACCTCTTCGAACTGCATAAGGAGCTCGGCATCGCGACGGAGTCGTGGAGCCCGCTCGGGCAGGGAACCGTGCTCGACGATCCCGTCATCGGCGCGATCGCCGGTCGCCTGCACAGGACCCCGGCACAGGTCATCCTGCGCTGGCAGATCCAGTTGGGCAACATCGTCGTGCCGAAATCAGCGACCGAGTCGCGGATCCGCGAGAACATCAGCATCTTCGACTTCGAGCTCAGCACCGACGACATGACCGCTCTCGGCGGCATCCACCGCGGCGAGCGGGTCGGGCAGCACCCGAACGACTTCATCGACGATTTCTGAACTGATACGCCCCTCCCACGAGATAGCACGCATTCCATGGACGTACGGCACGCAACCCACCCCTCCCAGATCCGCACCTTCGACACCACAGCATTGCGCGAGCACTATCTCATCGAGGGACTGTTCGCCGATGACCAGCTGACTGCCACCTACACGCACGAGGACCGTGTGGTACTCGTCGGCGTCAAGCCCGTAACGGGGCCAGTCGCCCTTCCGACATTCCCCGAGATCCGCAGCGAGTTCTTCTTCGAACACCGCGAGGCGGGAATCGTTAACGTCGGTGGCGACGGCATCGCAACTGTCGACGGCACCGCCTACCGAATGACTGCGGGCGCCTGCCTATACGTCGGACGAGGGGCCCGAGATGTTACGTTCGAGTCGGTAGCGGCGGCCGGCGATCCGGCCCGCTACTACGTTTTCTCGGCGCCCGCGCACCGGAGCTACCCGACGACGCTGACTAAGCCGGGCGCGGGCATCCAACGCGAGCTCGGCGACGCGCTGACCTCGAACCGGCGCACGCTCAACCAGTACATCCACGAGAACGGCGTGCAGAGCTGCCAGGTCGTTATGGGCGTGACGACATTGCACCCCGGCAGCATGTGGAACACCCTTCCGGCCCACACCCACGATCGACGAACGGAGTGCTACCTCTACTTCGACCTGCCCGATGATGCACGAGTCGTCCACCTGTTGGGGCAACCGAGCGAGACGCGTCACCTCGTCGTCGGCAATGAGCAGGCGATCATCTCCCCGAGCTGGTCGGTGCACTCCGGCGTCGGCTCTGCGAGCTACAGCTTCGTCTGGGCGATGGCCGGCGAGAATCAGTCATTCGACGACATGGACGGCTTCAGCATCGCGACAATGCGATGACCGAGCCCCGATGGAAGGTCACCCCATACGCGCTCGACATGTTCTCCTTGCTCGGAAAGACCGCGGTGGTTACCGGTGCGAGCCGGGGCATCGGCCTCGCAATGGTAACGGCCCTCGCCGAGGCTGGTGCCGACATCATCGCCGTGGGGGTCGACGCCTCCCTCACCCGACAGCGATGTCGCTCGCGCGGTCACCGACCGGGGGCGCGCGCTCGAATCGCTCGGAGCCGATCTCGCCGATCGGGATGCGGTTGCCCGACTCGCCGAGGAACTGCGGGAGCGAGAGCCTGACATCCTTGTTAACAACGGCGGCACCATCAGACGACACCCGGTAGCCACTCACAGTGATAACGATTGGGATCACGTGCTCGACGTCAAGCTGCGCTCACAGTTCGTGCTCGCTCGCGAGGTCGGTCGCGGGTTCGTCGAGCGCGACGCCGGCAAGATCATCTTCACCGCGTCGCTCCTCAGCTTCCAGGGCGGAGTCACAGTGCCCGGCTACACGGCGTCGAAAAGCGCTATCGCCGGTCTCACTAAGAGGTTGCGCCGATAGGTGGGTGTGTCGCTGACGTGGGACAGGCACAGGTCCTGTTAAACAGTGGATTTGTCAAGAATTCATCGTTGTCTCAGGAGTACCTGTGCCTGCCGTTCCATCATCTGTCATCGAACCCCTGTGGATCCAGTTCGAAGCGCTGATCCCGCCTGTCCAGGACGAACACCCCCTGGGCTGCCACCGACCCCGGGTTCCGGACCGGGTCGTGTTCGACAAACTGGTCCAGGTTCTCGTTCTCGGGGCCGCCTACGAAAAGATCGCCGACAGCAGCTGCTCGGCCACCACGATCCGTCGCCGCCGGGACGAATGGATCGCCGCGGGAATCTTCACCGACCTTGAGCAGATTAGCCTGGACGCCTACGACCGGTACTGCGGCTTGAAGCTGGAGGACCTGGTCGTGGACGGGTGTCTGGTCAAAGCCCCGTGTGGTGGAGAAGCCGCCGGGCGGTCTCCGGTGGATCGCGGCAAACAGGGCACGAAGCGTTCCGTGCTCACCGAGGGTGCAGGGATCCCCCTCGGAACCGTCGTAGCAGGGGCCAATTGCCACGACTCGCCCCTGCTCCGACCCACCCTGGAGAAACTGGGCCGGTTCGGATTCGACCTGCCCGAGAAGATCGCCGTGCATTTGGACGCAGGCTACGACTCCAAGAAAACCCGTGACCTGCTGGCCGAACTGGGTTGCGAAGCGCACATCGCAACGAAAGGCATCCCGGCGCCGATCCAGAACACTGCCCGCTGGGTGGTCGAACGCACCAACTCCTGGCACACCCGCGGCTTCCGCAAGCTGGCCATCAGCACCGAGAGACGAATCCGAGTAATCGACGCGTTCATCGCCCTAGCCAACACCATCATCATCACCCGCAGACTCATCCGACAAGCCTGGACCACCCACCGCTGGGACAACCGCCCCAAACGGCGCCCATAACCTATCGGCGCAACCTCTAAGGCGCTCGCGAATGAGTGGGCGGCGAGCGGGGTCAACGTCAACGCGATAGCCCCCGGCTACATCGCCACCGACAACACTGCCGCCCTCAGGGAGGATCCCGATCGAGACGCGGCCATCCTCGGCCGAATCCCGGCAGGGCGATGGGGAGCTGCCGGCGACCTCGCCGGCGCGACGGTCTTCCTCTCAACCTCGGCGTCCAACTACGTCAACGGCATCGTGCTGCCCGTTGACGGCGGTTGGTTGGCGCGCTAAATGCATGGCGTCACCTTCGGCGAGACCATGGCGCTCGCGCGCCCGACCGAGATCGGGTCCCTCGCGCACGCCCCGTCGATGCGACTGGGGATCGGCGGAGCGGAGTCCAACGTCGCCATCGCCCTGCAACGTCTCGGCGTGCAGACGACCTGGATCGGCAGGGTTGGCGCCGACAGTCTCGGCGATCTCGTGGTGCGAGAGCTTCGTGCGGAGGGCCTCAACGTGCTGGCAATCCGCGACCCGGGGGCCCCGACCGGACTCATGCTCAAGGAGCACCGGACGGCGGGATCCACCAAGGTCTGGTACTACCGTGCCGGAAGTGCCGGTTCCCGGCTCAGCGCGAGCGACCTCCCGACGGCGCACATCGAGCCGAGCGCGCTCCTGCACATGACCGGCATCACGCCGGGCATCTCGTCGAATGCCGCGGAGGCGGTGCATACTTCGGTCGCTGTCGCGCGCGGGGCGGGAGTCCCCGTCTCCTTCGATCTCAACTACCGATCGGCGCTCTGGGCCCCGGAGCGCGCGGCGCGGGAGTTCGAGCGAATAATCAGATCCGCCGACATCGTGTTCGGCGGTGACGATGAGCTTGCGCTCGTCGTCGGCGAGGCACGAGGGTCCCGGGAGCTCGCCGAGCGTGTCGCGGCGCTCGGCGCCCGGCAAGTCATCGTCAAGCTCGGCGCCCGCGGCTGTGTGGCCCTCGTCGATGGCGAGTACGCGCAGCGTGCCGCAGTGCCGGTGACGCCTGTCGACACCGTGGGTGCTGGTGATGCCTTCGTGGGCGAATATCTCGCCGAGCGCCTCGCTGGCGTTTCCCTCGAGGGACGCCTCACGACAGCCGTCACCGCAGGGGCATTCGCGTGTCTCGTGCCGGGCGACTGGGAGGGGATGCCGCGGTGATCCGAGCTCGGAATGCTGTCAGCGATCGACCCAGTGCAACAATAGTTTCCACACAAACGGTAGTTAAACTACTCGGATTTACGGTGAAGCGACGCAAAAACCGCTCATATGCTAAATTGACTTGGCGTATTGGTAGTCACGCTACATAATGGACAATGAGTCAAGAGTGTTCACCCGGCTCGCTCGTCAAACTACAACGAAGTCAGTTTTCAGTCACAACGAAGTGAAGGAGATCCATTTTAATGAGAACTTCAGAGACCGAGCGGCAGCCACTGCGCCGCCGTCTCACCACCGCAGCAGCACTGTTCACTGTCGCCTCGATCGCTCTCATGGGTTGCTCGTCAGCCTCAGAGGGCAGCAGCGAGGGTGCAGTCGGCGCCGAGGGTGAAGTACAGCTGGTTGAGGGTGTTCGCAGCCTCTCGAACTCATACCACGCCAACTGGGTAGCCGGCGGCGAGCTCTTCGGAGAGTCGATCGATGAAGAAGTCATCGTGCTCAGCGACGAGGCAGACTCGCAGAAGCAGCTCTCCCAGATCAAGGCGCTTGCAGGTTCGGGCCAGATCTACGCGCTCAATGTCGACCCGAATACGTCAGCCGACACTGAAGCCATCGTTCGCGCGGTCACCGACGCCGGTGGCTACGTCGTCACGCAGTGGAACAAGCCCGATGACTTGAACCCGTGGGACATCGGCGATCACTGGGTCGCGCACATCAGCTTCGACGGTCGCGTCAGCGGCGAAGAGGTCTCGAACGCACTCTTCGACGCGATGGATGGCGAGGGCGGCATCATCGCCATCCAGGGCATCCTCGACAACGTTGCCTCCAAGCAGCGCTATGAGGGGCTCACTAACGCACTTGCCGGTGCTCCAGGAATCGAACTGCTCGACACGCAGACCGCAAACTGGAGCCGTTCCGAGGCGCTGACCGTCACGCAGACGTTGCTCGCCAAGCACGGTGACGCGATCAAAGGCATCTGGGCGGCGAACGACGAGATGGCTCTCGGGGCGCTCGAAGCGCTCAAGGCTGCCGGGCTCGAGGGCACCATCCCGATCGTCGGATTCGACGCAGTGCCGCAGGCGCTCGACGAGATCCAGAGCGGCACGTCCGGTTACATTGCGTCGGTCTCATCCGATGCATTCTGGCAGGGGGGCGCGGGACTGTCCCTCGCCCACCAGGCAGCGACCGGTCAGATCGACGTTGGAGAGCTAAGCAACGACCAGCGCGCCTTCTACGGCATGCAGATTGTCGTGACGCCCGACAATGTCGGTGACTTCCTCGAGGCACCCTCGCTCGGGGACCTCCAGGCTGACTTCGACGACCCGTTCGCTCGCAGCCAGGGCGGCATCAACTAGCCATCCTCCATCCGGTGCCGGGCGGAACGCAAGTTTCGCCCGGCACCGTCCACCACGATCACAATCGAGATCCACATGACTTCCACCGCACCCAAACTCGGCGAATCGGTGCGCATTGACCGGGGAACCCGAATCAAGATGTTCCTGGTCGGTGCCGGCCCGCTGCTCGCTCTCATTGTTCTGGCAGGGTTCTTCACCATTGCCTCCCCGACATTCTCAACCCCCGGTAACCTCTCGATCCTGCTCACGCAGTTGTCGATCCTGATGGTCATCGCCATCGGTCTGACCTTCGTCATCCTGCTCGGCAGCATCGACCTCTCGGTCGAGGGGGTCATGGCGTCGTCGTCTCTCGTCTTTGTTCTCTTCGCGACGAACGACCGCAACGATTTCGAGTTCGGCATCTTCGCCGTCCTCGCCGGCGTGCTCACGGGCTCGCTCTTCGGACTCATCAATGGCCTGCTGCACGTGCGACTCGGCATCCCCTCATTCATGGTCACCCTCGGCATGGGCGCCGTGGGCATCGGCGTCGCCACCGTGCTGTTCGGCGGCCGCGCACCGCGGCTGCTCGATGACGGCCTGCGTGTCTGGGGTGGCGGCAACACCGCGGGTATATCGAACCTCGTCTTCATCGCGGCGGCGGTTCTCGCCATCGCCTTCATCATCCAGCGCTTCACGCGGGTCGGTCGATACGGCTACGTCATCGGCGGGGACGAGCCGATCGCAAAACTCAGCGGCATCAACATCCGAAAGTACAAGGTCCTCACCTTCGTGATCTCGGGAACCGCAGCGGGCATCGCGGGCGTCATGGCCGCCACCCAGCTCGGCGTCGGAGACACGACCATCGGCAGCGGACTGCTGTTCACGGCCATCACGGCCGTCGTGCTCGGCGGAACCCTGCTCGTCGGTGGTCGCGGTGGCGTCGTGCAGACCCTTATCGGCGTCGGCATCATCACGGTATTGGCCAACGGCCTCATCCTCGTCGGTGTCGACCCATACATCCAGCAGGCAGCGCAGGGCCTGGTCATTGTCATCGCGGTCATCGCCAGCGGTTGGTCACTCCGTCGAAGGGTCCGGGTCATCAAATGAGCGTTCCAGTGCTCGAAGTCAGAAACCTTACGAAAACATTCAAGAACGTCGTTGCCCTCGACGACATCACTTTCGAGGTCAGGCAGAACGAGGTCGTCGGTCTTATCGGCGAGAACGGTGCCGGCAAGTCGACCCTGTTGAAGATCCTGTCGGGTATCTACCAGCCCGACTCGGGAGAAATCCTCCGGAACGGCAAGAAGACGGCATTCCGCGGGCCGAAGGAGTCCATCACGGCCGGCATCGGCATGGTGCACCAGGAGCAGTCGCTCGTCACAAGCGTGACCGTCGCCGAGAACATCCTGCTCGGCTCGGAGACCGACGCGGTCACGGGCGGCTTCTACAACTGGCGCAAACTCAACGCAAAGGTCCAGAAGCAGCTCGACAAGATCCAGTCGCCCATTTCGCCGACCGACAAGGTTGAGAACCTCTCCTTCGCGCAGCGCCAGATGGTCGAACTCGCGAAGGCGCTCGGCGTCGAGGAGTTCAGCAAGGAGGCGCCTGTCATCGTGCTCGACGAGCCGACGAGCGTACTCGAGGGTGACGAGCTCGAGGTGCTGTTCGCGCAGATCGAACGCCTGCGGCAGTTCGCTTCAGTGATTTTCGTGTCGCACCGACTCGACGAGGTACTGCGCGTCTCCGACCGGGTGTACATCCTCAAGGACGGCAGGAGCGTCGCCGAGCGGAACCCGGAGACGGCGGATGTCGACGAACTGCACAGGCTGATGGTCGGTCGAGAGAGTTCGGCCGAGTTTTATCACGAGAACGAGCAGACGGCGATCGTGGACGAGCCGGTTGTGCTCAGCGTCGACGGACTAGGCAGGAAGGGGACGTTCTCGAATGTCTCGTTCGAGGTGCGCAAAGGCGAAGTGCTCGGTATCTCGGGCGTGCAGGGCTCGGGCCGAGAGGAACTCACTCGCGTGCTCTTCGGTGCCGAACCATTCGACGCCGGAACGATCATGCTCGATGGCAAGTCGGTGCGATTCACGTCGCCAGTCAGCGCCGTGAGTGCGGGCTTCGGGTATGTCCCCGCGGAACGCCGCATCGAGGGCATCGCGCAGGGCCTCAGTGTGCAGGACAACATCTTCCTCTCCGACCCGGCACCTGTGAGCGTCGGCCCGTTCTTCGTCGCGTCGAGGGCTAAGGCGGCAGCCGAGGAGTGGATCACGAGACTGCGCATTAGAACGCCGGGGCGCAGCACGAACGTGAGCAACCTGAGTGGCGGCAACCAGCAGAAGGTCGTGCTGGCCAAGTGGCTGAACTCCCCTCGACTGCGCGTGCTGATTCTCGACCACCCAACTCGCGGCCTCGATGTGGGTGCGAAAGAAGACGTCTATACCTTCATCAGGCAGCTGTGCGCACAGGGCATCGCGATCATCCTGCTCGCCGACACGCTCGAGGAGACGATCGCCCTCAGCCACTCGATCTTCGTCATGCGTGACGGCGAAATCCAGAGTCGCTTCGATGCATCCCCGGGCAGCAAGCCCAAGCCGGTCGATCTCGTCGAACAGATGGTGTAGAACATGGCCCAGATAACAGCAGCGGCGGTGCCGCGTCCAAACCTCGCGATGGACTGGAAGGGGCGAATCGTCTCGGCCCTCCCGTTGATCGTGCTCATCCTGCTCGTCGTCGCCGTGACGGTCAACCAGCCCAACTTCCTCGCGCTCGGTAGCGTGCGCGGTCTGCTCGAGTCGATGGCCCCCATCCTGCTGCTCGCCCTCGGGCAAACGTTCGTCATCCTCACTGGTGGCATCGACTTGTCGTTCGCGGCGACAGCATCGTTTGGCACAGTGCTCCTCGCGCTCTGGATGCCGAACCTCGGTGTGCTCGGTGTCGTCGCCGTGGTCGCGGCCCTGACGCTCATCGGGTTCATCAACGGTTTCGTCATTGCGAAGACGCAGATCCCGTCGTTCATCGCGACACTCGGCGCGCTCGGCCTCTACAGCGGTCTTGGTCTGGCCATCTCCGGAGCGAGCAACATCCGCATCGGAGAGAGCTACGAGGCGATTGGGTGGATCACCGACGTGCGGATCGCGGGACTGCCGCTCTCGGCGCTCCTCGTCATCCTCATCGCCGCGGTGATCGCCGTCGCAATGAAGGTGCTGGCCCGTGGCAAGTCGTTCCACGCGATCGGTCTCGCCGAGCAGGCACTGCTCATGTCCGGCGGGTCGACGCTCCGCATCCGCATTCTCGCGTTCACGCTGTGCGGCCTGTTCTCGGGCCTCGCCGCGGTCATGCTCGCAGCGAGCCAGCACAGCGGTGGCCCGACCCTTGCGGACACGCTCCAGCTGCCCGCAATCGCTGCTGTCGTTATCGGCGGAACCGCGATCACTGGTGGCGTCGGTGGAGCGATGAAGACCGTGGTCGGGGCGCTCATCATCGTCGTGCTGCGAGTCGGCATGAGCGCTGTCGGCGTCGATCCCGCCTTCGAGCAGATCGTCTACGGCGTCGTGATCATCGCGGCGGTTGTGCTCACGATCGACAGGTCTCGACTCGGCGTGGTCAAATAGCCATGATCATCGCTCACGACCTCGGAACGACTGGGGATAAGGCATCACTGCATCACGATGACGGGCGACTCATCGCATCGCATACCGCCGTCTACGAGACGCACTACGGCCGGGGTGGCGTCGTCGAGCAGGACCCTGACGCATGGTGGGCAGCAGTCGCCACCGCGACAAGGGCACTGCTCGCGGCGACATCGACAGCTGCCTCCGATGTGCGCGTCGTCGGGCTGTCCGGCCAGATGATGGGCGCCGTCTTCCTCGATGAGCACCTCGCGCACGTGCGGCCGGCGATGATCTGGGCCGACACACGAAGCTCGGTGCAGAGCGACAGGCTCGCCGGCGCGATCGGACGGGATGTCGGATACGCAATGACCGGCCACCAGTTTAACCCGACCTACTCGCTCAGCAAGATCATGTGGCTGCGCGAGCACGACGAGGACACCTTCTCGCGGGTGGCGCACGTCTGCCAGGCAAAGGACTACGTCGTCGCTCGACTCACGGGCAGGCTCGCGACCGATCCGTCTGACGCATCGGGCACCAACGCGTTCGACCAGCAGAGCGGAATCTGGTCGACGGTGATCCTCGCGGCCGCAGGCATCGACGAGCACCTCCTGCCCGAGATTGTACCTTCCACGACTGTTGTGGGGGAGGTCACGGCCGGAGCCGCGGCGTTCACCGGCCTTGCCGCCGGCACTCTCGTCGTGATCGGCGGCGGGGACGGGCCGCTCGCTGCGCTCGGTGCGGGCATCGTCGATGAGGGCGATGGCGCGTACTCCTACCTCGGCTCGTCGTCTTGGGTGTCGTTCGCCGCCCCGCGGCCCCTGCTCGACCTAGGCAAGCGCACCATGACGTTTAATCATGTGGTCCCCGGCGGATTCGTTCCGACGGCCACGATGCAGTCGGGCGGCGGCTCGCTGCAATGGATCGCCGACCTGCTTGAACCCGACGCCGACGGCGCCGCATTCGATGGACTCGTGGCGGATGCCGCTGCCGTCGATGCCTCCGGTGAAGGACTCTTCTTCCTGCCGCACCTGCTGGGTGAGCGGTCGCCATACTGGAACCCCGACGCGCGCGCCGCGTTCGTCGGAGTCTCGCGGCACCATGGTCCCGCCCACCTCACAAGGGCGGTGCTCGAGGGAGTCGCCTTCAACCTCGGCACGTGCGTTGATGCGTTCCGTGATTCGGGCGCGGTGATCAACCGGGTCGACGCGATCGGCGGTGGCGCGAAATCCGATACCTGGCTGCAGATCATGGCTGATGTCTGGGCCGTAACAGTCCGCCGACGCGACATCGTGGATGAGGCGAACAGCCTCGGTGCCGCCGTCACAGCAGGTGTGGGCGCGGGGCTCATCGCAGACTTCGGCATTGCGCGCGAACTGTCGTCGGTGACCGCCACCTTCGAGCCCGACAGCGTGCGCCACGACACGTACACCGCAGCGCACGAGCGCTTCCTGGACGCTTACGCGCGACTCGAGTCGTGGCACACGGAGGAGATACTATGACCGTCGCGCCGCTGCACTCCGGCACCATCCTCGTGTCGAGCCGCTCCTTTTCGCAGGGGTCCGTCGACACCGCCTCGCGCCTGACTGCAGCAGGGTTCGATATCGTCACGGCAGCACATCACCACGGCCTCGCAGAACTCGCGCCAGTGCTCCCGCGCGCTGTTGCCTGGATCGCCGGCACCGGCCTGATCACGAGCGAGCACATCGCACTTGCTCCCCAGTTGCGCATCATCGCGCGGTACGGCGTGGGGACCGACGCCGTCGACATAGAGGCCGCGGAGGCGGCCAGCATCACCGTCAGCAACACGCCGACCGCGAACTCCGAGTCGGTCGCCGACCTTACCCTCGCCCTGTTGCTGTCGAGTCTGCGCACGATCTCCGCGGGCGACCGCGCGGTTCGGCAAGGCGACTGGAGTGCCATCCGCGGTCGCGAAATCGGTTCGCTCACTGTAGGCATCGCCGGATTCGGACGCATCGGCAGATCGGTCGCCGCGAAGGTGCTGGCGCTCGGTGGTTCGGTAGTCGCCTACGACCCGTTCGTGCTCTCCGACGAACGGGTGACCATGGTCGCCGACTTCGCAACGCTGGCCGCGTGCGATGCCGTGTCGTTGCACGCACCGGGCGGGCAGCGACTAGTCACCGCAGAGTGGCTGGCCGCCGCAACCGGGATGGCGCTCATCAATACGGCGAGGGGTGACCTCGTCGACGAGGATGCGATCGCGGCGGCCCTTACCACCGGGGCCCTCGCCTCGTACGCTGCCGACACGCTCGACAGCGAGATGAACCCCGATGCAACGAGTCAGCTCCTTGCGCCGGACCTTTCCGACCGTGTCACGATCACCCCGCACCTTGGCGCCCAGACCGTCGACGCCGTCGACCGAATGAGCGTCGGCACGACCGACGATGTGCTGCTCGCCCTGTCGGGAGCGGCTCCGCGAAACCCAGTCCTCCCCGCTCGAAAGGCCAATCGTTGACCATCACCACAGAACAGCTCCGGCGCGTCGGGATCATTGCCGTCGTGCGGGCACCGAGTGTCGAGACCGCCGTCGCCGGCGTCGACGCGCTTGTCCGGGGCGGTGTGACCGGCATCGAGATCACGTTCTCGACTCCCGACACCGCGAAGGTGATCGCTCACCTTTCCGACAAGTACGGTGACAGCATCACACTCGGTGCGGGTACGGTCGTGCGCGTGGACCAGGCTGCCGAGGCCGCCGAGGCCGGAGCGCAGTTCCTCGTCTCTCCCGGTGTCTCCCGCGCTGTTGCGCAGTCGATGACCGACACTGGGCTCACGACAATGCTCGGCGCACTCACCCCGTCGGAGGTCATGGCTGCGGTCGAACTCGGTGCCGACGTCGTCAAGATCTTCCCCGCGGGGTTCGCGGGACCCAAACTCATTTCCAGCTTCCGCGGCCCGTTCCCCGAAGTCGTCATGATGCCGACAGGCGGGGTCTCGACCGCAAATCTCGCGGACTGGCTCGCGACGGGCGTCGTCGCAGTGGGCGCTGGAAGCGAGCTCATACCCGGGGCCGATCTGATTGCGGGCAGGTTCGATGTGATCGAGCAGCGCGCCGAGGCGATGTCGACGCAGTACAAGGAGCTTCGTCGCGCCGAGGCGCCGGCGTGAGCGGCGGCCGCATGGGGTTCGTCGGCGTCGACACGTCCGGTTCGTCGATCATGCGCGTCTTCCCCCTGTGGGCGGAGGAGCTGGGGCTGCCCTCGAGAGACCTTCGCGGATTCGACGTTCCCGTTGATGCGCCGGCCGCGGCCTACCGCGATATCGTGGCCGCAATCCGCGATGATCCCGACCAGGCCGGAGCGCTCGTCACGACCCACAAGATGCGGGTCTTCGATGCTGCCAACGACCTGTTCGACGATCTCGACTCCTTCGCCCTCGCCTGCCGTGAGGTGTCGTCGATCTCGAAAAAGCACGGCAAGCTCCTCGGGCACGCCAAGGACCCGATTACCGTCGGGCTCTCGCTCGAGTCGCTCATCCCCGCCGACTACTTCTCGACGACGGACGCCACGGTCGTCTGCCTCGGCTCCGGCGGCAGTGGCACCGCGCTCTCGTGGTACCTCGCCCACCGCCCCGACGCTCCGCGCTCAGTCGTAATCACCGGGAGGCGGCAGGAGACTCTCGACCACACGCGCCTTATCCACGATCGCGGCGGAATCGACACGAGCATGTTCGACTACCGGCTCGTGACGACCCCCCAGCAGGCGGACGCCGTTGTCGCGGCGGCGGGCGAACAGGCGGTCATCGTCAATGCCACCGGCATGGGCAAGGACAGGCCGGGATCCCCGCTATCCGACTCCGTCGTCTTCCCGCAGCGCTCCGTCGTCTGGGAGTTCAACTACCGCGGGAGCCTCGAGTTCCTCGCACAGGCGCGGGCGCGCGAAAAAGCGGATGCCCTCACGATTATCGACGGCTGGGAGTACTTCATCCACGGCTGGAGTCAGGTAATCGCCGAGGTGTTCCACATCCCGATGGGTGCCGACCGGGTCGAGCGGCTCGCTGCGCTCGCGTCGACGGTCCGTTAGGGCTGGTGCGATGAGCCTCATCCGCACGGTGCTCGGCGATGTGTTACCGGGATCACTCGGCCGCGTCGACTATCACGAGCACCTGTTCCAACGCTCGCCGCTCCTACCGGGCGACGACCTCGACGACGAGATTCGCAGCGGTGCCGAATTGAGGTTGTTACTCGCCAGCGGCTTCGACGCGATGATCGACGCGACCCCGGTCGGGCTCGGGCGACGCCCCGACGCGGTGGCCCGGTTGTCGAGCGGCACCGGCGCCACAATCGTTGCGACCACGGGCTGTCACCGCGACGCGCACTACACCGACCAACCCTGGGTGTTCGAACGCGCGGAGTGGGGAGCGCTTCTCACACGCGAGCTCACCGTCGGCATCGCCGCATCCGACGCTGACTACGCGACGACCCCTCTCGATGACGTGCGGGTCAGCGGCTCCCGAGCCGGCGTGCTCAAGGCCGGCATCGACTACTGGTCGATTACCGCGAGCGAGCGACTCGTGCTTGAGGGAATCGGAGAGGCGCACGGAGCAACAGGCGCGCCAATTATGGTACACACCGAGGAGTGCTCGGCGGCTATCGAGGTGCTCGAACTCCTCGCCTCGCTCGGTGTCGAGCCACTCAACGTCGTCATCGCGCATGCCGACCGCAACCCCGATCCCGGGTTGCACATCGCTATCGCGCAGACTGGGGCATTCGTGGGATACGACGGCGCCGGTCGTCACCGTCACTGGCCGGACTCACAACTCATCGAGTCGCTCGCGGCAGTTGTCGAGGCTGGCTGGGCCGAGCACATCCTGCTGGGCGCCGACGTCGCACGGGCCAGCCGCTACCGCTCCTACGGTGGCCTGCCGGGACTCGACTACCTCGGACGGCGCTTCGTCCCGCGCCTCGTCGACAGACTCGGAGCGGGAACCGTCGATACCGTTCTCGTGCACAATCCCGCTCGGTTCCTCACCTGGGAGACCGCGACATCAACTGATCGACGTGTAATGGAGACCTCATGATCGAAATGACAACCGCGAACGTTTGGGTGTCCAAGGGCGTAGTCGAGCAGCACACAATCGTGATCCCAGAGATCCCTGCCGATGGCCTGCTCATCGAGGTGACGGCGAACGGTATCTGCGGCACCGACGCGCACCTCATCGGTTCGCAGCCCAGTGCCCCGCTGGTGCTCGGCCACGAGATCGTCGGGCGCATCGTCGCGTTCGGGGCCACCCACTCGAGGCGGGATGCCGCCGACTCCCCGCTTGCCGAGGGCGAAGCGATCGCGCTCTTCCCCTGGCTGCCGTGCCTGGTCTGCTGGGGCTGCCGCCGGTTCGGCCCGGCGGCGACGACATGCTCGAACCCGTTCGTCTACGGCATCCCACCGGAGGCCCTCGGGCTCGCCCCGCTCGCCAACCGGTCGAAGGAGCCGGAGTTGAGCGGCGGCTTCGGTCGGCACCTCGTCGTCAAACCCGGCACCTATTTCTGGCGAGTGCCGGCGGGGATGCCTCACGAGATCGCCGCCCTGCTCGACCCGCTCGCCGCTGGATTCATGCATCCACCCTAGCCCGAAGGCCTCATCTTCTATCCAGACAGCCGCGTAAATGCCCGTCCGTAGGACGTTCCTCTTACGGGGCGACCTACGCGCGGGCGTGCGGCCAGAACAGTCCGGGCTGAAGTAGCCCAGTCGAGCACGCGGCGTGGCCTTTGAGACCACCGCCGATTAGGGTCGAACTTATGAGTAATCGAAAACCCGTTACTTGTCCGCAATGTGGTGCTGGACTTGAGGTGCTAAAGCGAGACGCCACCGAGTCATCTGGCTATTCCAAGCCAGTACGAGTCGACTGGGACTTCAAGTGCAGCGCCAATGTAACCCACGAACCGATCCACTGGATCGAGTATCCATAAGGGATGTTGCTCCCGACGACCGATCGAACTCGCCATCAGCTTACGGGCGTGCTGTAGGCCTAAAGTCATGGTTAGGCTCACAGAGTGTCCATCAATCGAAATCTCCAAGTGATCGTGCTCAACGGTGGATCGAGTTCCGGCAAGTCCTCAATTGCTAGAGCGCTTCAGGAAATCCTTCCAGGCATTTGGTTGACGTTCGGCGTCGATACGTTAATTCACGCTCTTCCTGGCGGGGGTGACAGCCCGCGTGCGGGAATCACCTACGAACAGGACGGCACGATTGCTTTCAGCACTGAGCATCGGGCTTTAGAACGCAGTTGGTATACCGGACTCAGCGGCATGGCCCAGTCAGGGGCCCACATGATCCTCGATGAGGTCCTTCTCTCTGGCGGTGCTGGACAAGAGCGAATACGGTCAACGTTCAGCGAAGCGAACCTGGTGTGGGTGGGAGTGCACTGCAACCCAGACGTCGCCGCATCCCGCGAGGCACAACGCTTTGACCGTGTGGACGGAATGGCGCGACAACAAGCCCTGAGTGTGCACGCTGGGGTTGTCTACGACGTAGAGGTCGACACCACATCTCGCTCAACCGAAGAATGCGCACGCGACGTCGCGGGCCAGCTCTCGCTCGAGGTTCTCGCCCGATGAGGGATCGGCTTACGCACAGCCCTATTCGCTTCCTCGACTATCCGACCATCGCCTTAGCTGGCAAGCTGTTTGAGCAGAGTGAGCTTCTTAGGACAAGGCGGTGCAATGCAGCACAACGAAACCTTCATCGGTGGTGATGATCCGCTGATGCGAACGGTGAAGGGGTCGTTCTATCGTGCAGTTGATCCCTCCTACCGTTTCGACGCGCTAGCTGGGTCACGGCCTGCTGGTCGATATTCGCCGCCGGACGTTCCAACGCTCTACCTCAGCGCCTCGCGTGAAGGCGTTGCCGCTGCAATGATCGCCCACACAGACAATCGCACTCCTGACCCTGAAGTACTTCAGTTCGAAGTAGAAGCCGATCGGATCGTCGATCTTCGTTCACATGACGCACTGAAGTCAGTCGGGATCAACCCTGCAGACGCCGCAGCTGATTGGCAGGGGGCTGTCGTGCGGGGCGACTCTCCTCCTTCTTGGTGGGTTCGGGAAGCTCTCGAGCGTCTAGGAGCCCACGGCCTGATCGACCCATCACGCAAACGGCCGCAGCTTTGGCATTTGACACTTTTCAAGTGGAATAGCGAGGGCACTCCCAGCGTCCGAGAGTTTCCCGTCCGGTGAGGGATCGGTGGTTTCAACCGGTCAGTGCACCGCTGGTAATCGACAGTGCCTGACGGGGTTTGAGGCCTGTTACTCGAACGACGGTTGTGTAGGACTGGAGCGTTCGGCCGCATGAGTGAGCGTTGGGCACTGGGTCCAGAATGATCAGTGCAGCGTCGGCTGATTCTTCTACCCGGGTGGGTAGGACAGGGCAGCTTTGATAGCCGACGGTCGTGATCGAGATAGTCCCGTCGCCCTCATAGATGACGCGAGGGGGATCGTTGAGCGCACCGTCATCTGCGGGCACCGTTTCGCCCGGAGCTTCCGACAGGACGTTCAAGCGCAGTCCATCGTCATGTGGGCACATTGGTGCGTTGAGAATCCCTGCGGCCACGAGCATGCTTGCTGCCGATAGCAGCAGCGTCGGATACGTTCTCATGCCATCATGGTCGGACCTGACATCAGTGTCAGAGGCTAGAGCGAGAACCAGGTGGGGAAGAGAGATATGCGCATTGGAGAACTGGCTGAGATGACGAATGTCAGTGTGCGGTCGTTGCGGTACTACGAACAGCAGGGATTGCTCCGCAGTTCCCGCACCCCGTCGGGTCAGCGAATGTTCGAAGCCTTGAGTGTCGATCGTGTGATCCAGATCCAGGAACTCTTCGCCGCAGGGATGTGCAGCAGCAAGATCAAGGACCTGCTGCCCTGTTTCGATGCGCAACCCGATCAGCGCACCGGGATGCTTGATCAGGAGCTACTGCAGCACCGGCAGCATCTCGACGACGCCATCCGCGACCTGCGCAGGGCCCGAGCAACCCTCAGCGACGTGATTATTGCCGCGCAGGCAAGTCTCTGACCCTTCCAACCTGAGGGCTTCACCTTCCGGGGCAAGTGTCTTCCGCTTATCGGATGACGTGGTCCGGGTTGGCTGTGTCGTACTCCTGGCGGGAATGGGCAATGGCATCCCGGTTGGCCAAAGACCAGTCCGCGAGTTGCTTGACGAGGTGGGTGAGACTAGCTCCGCGGTTAGTGAGTTCGTAGCTGACCTGCGCGGGAACCGTCGGGTATACGGTGCGGGTGACCAGCCCGTCGCGTTCGAGCCTGCGCACAGTGAGGGTGAGCATCCGCTGAGAGATTCCATTGATCGCGCGCTGGAGTTCCCTGAATCGGCGAACGCCTGAGGCTAGTTCAACGACGACCAGGACCGACTATTTGTCGCCTACCCGGTCCAGGACGTCCCTGATGCCGCAGTCCGGGTGCTTGGGCAGACCACAGGGTTCAAGGCCAGCGGTTACTTCGGTGTGACTGACTGACACGAGAGTGCCTCCTTGTGTCCCTGGTGGTGGTTACCAATGATGAGTCTAGTTACTCATCAGAACCAGATAAGGACATCATGATCTTCGTAACCGGCGCCTCCGGACAGCTCGGCCGCGCCACACTCACCCACCTCTCCGATGCAGGAGCTGCCGCAACAGGTGGCACCCGCCGCCCAGATCCGGGTTCAACTGACAGGTACCTGGACTTCGACGACCCCAGCAGCCTGGACTTCGATGGCGTTGATACGTTGCTCATGGTCTCCGCTGGGGCCGCCGAAGACGATGTCGTGATCGCCCGGCACGAGCGGGTCATTCGGGCAGCCGAACGCGACGGGGTAGGACACTTGATCTATACGAGCCTCACGACGGCCGGGGATCACCTGGCCTTTGCCCTCGCTCACCGGTGGACCGAACAACGCATCAAGGCCGGCAGCGTCCCGTGGACGATCCTGCGTAACGGCTTGTACGTCGAGCTCGTCGCGCACCTACTCACACCCAGCAACGGCGTGATCGGAGCGCCCTTCGGCAACGGCGCCGTCGCGCCCGTCGCCCGTAACGACCTGGCTCTGGCAGCCGCCAACGTCGCGATGAATCCGGGGCCTCATCAGAGCCGGATTTATGACCTGGTCGGTTCCTCGGCTTTCACCGCGGCCGAGGTAGCTGATGCACTCGGCGTCGCCTATGAGCCCTCGACCGTCGGGGAGCTGCGCGTCTCGCTCGATAACGCGGGGTTTCTGCCGTTCCAGCCACCGATGCTGATCTCCATCCACTCCGCGATCGCCGGCGGGTTCCTCGCTGCCAC
>JAABUN010003535.1_pt1 | contig 23910 bp, 21 predicted proteins | sample 5559311 | NCBI WGS metagenome assembly JAABUN01 (sample SAMN10711877, study PRJNA513370) | rock metagenome | isolation source: Antarctica rocks | place: Antarctica: Victoria Land, Siegfried Peak sud
CGACTCGATCAGGTACTCGCGGCAGGCGTCGTCATCGGGGAACCAGCGCTGGAACTCCACGATGCTGCGTGGGAAGTCAGGCCGCGGCACGCGCCCACTCTAGCGGAGCGAAGCGGATAAGCATGACACTCGTTTGTGGCACGTAGCGCAACCGGAGCCGGAACTGCAGTCAGGTCGTTGGCTGGTCGGGTGGGGTCAGGGCGCGGGCGGCGAGGTCGGTGAGCTGGCTGGCGGTGGGGACGGCGTCGCGCGCGTGGGCGGGGAGGGTGTCGTAGGTGTAGTCGGCGACGGCGAGGGGGGCGGTGGTGTTGGCGAGGCTGTACCGGACGACGTTGTCGTTACGGCCGGCGCAGAGCAGGATCCCAATGGTGGGCGAGTGCCGGTGCTTGTCGCGAAGCTTGTCGTCGACCCAGGCGACGTAGAACCCGAGCTGGCCTGTGTACTCGGGCTGGAAGCGGCCGATCTTGAGCTCGATGACGACGAAGCGGGACTGGGCCCAGTTGAAGAACAGTAGGTCGATGTAGAAGTCGTCGCCGTCGACCTCGAAGTGGTACTGCCGGCCGACGAACGCGAAGCCGTGGCCGAGCTCAAGCAGGAACGCCTGCAGCCGCGCGACCAGGGCGGCTTCGAGGTCGCGTTCGGCGGCGGGCTGGGTGAGGTCGAGGAAGTCCAGGACGTAGGGGTCGCGGGTGAGCTGCTGGGCGAGCTCGCTGTCGGCGGCGGGGAGTCCGGTCGGGAAATTGGAGGGCGCAGCGCCGGCTCTGCGGTGTAGCTGGTTCATGATCTGGTTGAGCAGGACGTTGCGGGACCAGCCCTGCTGCACGGCCGCTGCGGCGTACCAGTCCCGCTCGCTCTGGTCGTGGAGCTTGTCGAGCAGGACGGTGATGTGGCCCCAGGGCAGTTGGCCAACAGGCTGTTGGCCGATTGCCTCTCGGGTCCAGGTGCCGGCCATCTGCCGCATGTACTTGATGTTGCTCCTGGACAGCCCTCGCATATCGGGGAAGGCGGCGCGCAGGTCGGTGGCGAGCCGGTCGATGACCCGGGTGCCCCAGCCCTCGGTGTGCTGACGCTGCAGCACGGCGTCGCCGAGGTGCCAGTACAGAACGAGCAGCTCGGTGTTGACGATCCTTTGGGCGCGCCAGCGGGCGGCCGTGACGGTGCGCTTGAGCTGCTCGAGCAGCTCCGGGTAGCCGTCGGGCAGAGCCAGCTCCGATGTGGTCACGCGGTGCCGGTTCCGGCTGTTGGTGGGGGAGGGCTGCTGGCTGCCTGGAGCGCTGCGGCGTGCTCGTCGACCGGGCAGCCGCACGGCTGGGCGCGTGCGGCGACGACGGGCTGGCGTACGCCCGCCCGCCGGACCCACTGCTCGCGCAGGCCGCTGGTCGGCCGGGTACACGCCGGGCACGGCGGCCGGTAGTTGTCGGGCCAGTCGACGGCCTCGAGCAGCTCGTCCTGGGCCAGCGGCACGCTGGCGCTCGCGACCCCCCGGGTCTGGGTCTGGGGCGGGCCAGCTGTGGGCTGGTCGTCGGTCGGGGGTCGCGGCGCGGCGACGGTCAGCAGCGGCGCCGGTCGCGGCGGGAGGTGCCGGTAGAGGCTGGTACGAGGGATCCCGGACTTGGTGACGATCTCGGCGATGCTGTGGCCGGCCTCGCGCAGGTGCGCGGCGTAGGCGAGCTTGTCCGGGTCGACGGCGACGGGCCGGCCGATCCGGCGGCCTTTGGCGGTCGCGACGGCACGGGCGTGCGCGGCCCGCTCCAGGGTGTAGGTGCGTTCCATCTGCCCGAACAGCGCGAGCAGCACGACCGCGAGCTGGGCCATCGGGTCCGCCGGGTTGCTCGAGTCGACCCGGATCGGGTCGGCGAGGTTGCGCACCCCGACGCCCCGCTCGGCCAGCTCGTGGATCAGGTTGAGGGTGTCACGCACGGTGCGGCCCAGCCGGTCCAGGGTGTGCACCACGATGACGTCGCCGTCGCGGGCGTACTCCAGCGCCGCCCGCAGGCCGGGGGCGGTCGGTAGTGGCACCGGACTTCTTGTCCAGGTAGATCCGCTCCGGCGCGATCCCGGCCTGCTGCAGCGCGTCGACCTGCCGGTCCAGGTCCTGCTTCGCGGTCGAGACCCGCGCGTACCCCAGCTCCACCGGCGGACCGTACCGAAGGTCCTGCTCGTACGGCTCCTTCGGCACGCTGTTCTGGCGCTGACCTCTGGGACGCCTGCGACGCGAGGAGCAGCAGCCGGCCAGGCTCCTCGGCGAGCCTGTTCCACTTCCTAGGATGTGGGACGGTGGCAGCTTGTGACTGATCATCTGCTGAGGGCTCGCGCGGTCGTGGTCGACGATGCTCGTGGCTTCGCCGACCGGATCCTTGTGGGTCCGCCGACCGGATCCTTCTGGGTCCGCCCGGCGGATCCTTCTGGGTCCGCTGCGCGGATCACTTGTGATCATCCTGTCGGGCCGGCATCGACTCCCGCTTGTGGGGCGGTGAGGGTGCCTGCGTGACCACGCCGCTGAATGTTCCAGCTCGTCCCCGGCTCGACGGGCGCACCGCCGGAAGGGTGACCGACGCGCTCGCCGCGGTACGCGCGGAGGACCTGGTCGCCGAGCTCCGCGCCCTGCTCGCCGTCCCCTCCGTCACCGGGAGCGCGGCGGAGAGTGAGGCACAGCACCACGTAGAGCGACGGTTGCGGGTGGTGGGCATGGACACCGACCTGTGGGGGATCGACGTCGCGGCGACGGCGGCGGACCCGCAGTTCCCGGGCATGGAGGCGGACCGCGACGAGGCGTGGGGGCTGGTCGGCGCGTGGGGCGAAGGCCAGGGCAGCACCCTGATCCTCAACGGCCACGTCGACGTCGTGCCGCCGGGGGCTGCCGGCTGGACCGCCGACCCGTGGGCCGGGCAGATCCGCGACGGCCGGGTCATGGGTCGGGGCGCCTGCGACATGAAGGCGGGCCTGGCCTGCCAGCTGCTCGCCGTGCGGGCGCTGCGTGACGCCGGCGTCCGGCTTCGAGGGCGCATCCTGCTGCAGAGCGTCGTCGGGGAAGAGGACGGCGGGCTGGGGACGTTCGCGACACTGCGCCGCGGCCACCGCGGGGACCTCGCCGTCATCTGCGAGCCGACGCGCGGGCAGGTCGTGAGCGCGACCGCCGGCGCGCTGACGTTCCGACTCGTCGTGCCGGGAAGGTCGGTCCACGCGAGCGCCCGAACGGATGGTGTCGACGCGGTCGAGAACTACGTGCACGTCCGGGCTGCACTGCGCCGGCTGGAGGAGCGCCGCAACGCCGCCCCGCACCCGCTGATGGCCGGCTACCGGCTGCCGTACCCGATCTCGGTCGGCACCCTGACCGCCGGCAACTGGGCCAGCAGTGTCCCGGACCGACTCGTCGCCGAGGGACGTCTCGGGGTCGCGCTCAGCGAGAGCGTCGAGGACGCCCGCGGCGAGCTCGAGCGAGCCGTCGCCGCGGCCTGCGCCGACGACCCCTGGCTGCGACACCATCCAGCCGCGGTCGAATGGTGGGGCGGGCAATTCGCACCCGGCCAGGTGCAGCCGGGCGCGAGCGTGACCCGCCTGGTCACCGCCGCGCACACGCAAGTACACGGAGCGGCGCCAGCCGTGCTGGGCGCGCCGTACGGCTCCGACCAGCGCCTGCTCACCGGGATCGGCGGCGTCCCCACAGTGCTCTACGGCCCGGGCGACGTCCGCCAGGCGCACGCCCCCGACGAGTCGGTACCGGTCGGCGAGCTCGTCGACGTCACGCGCACGCTCGTGCAGCTCATCGCGACGGCCTGCGGCCCTGGCCAGCCTGACGTTGAACCTTAGGAGCTTCCGCCGCACGATCACCAGGTGTCAAAGGACCGGCTCGTTTATGAGCCAGTCCGGCAGCGGCTCACTCGCTGGCCCGATCTACACGCTTCTGAGCGTGCCGCTGAGAACAGGCTGTGTAGCGCAACCGGTGTCCGGAACCTATGTACCGGCGTCCAGCCGGCTCGGAGGTTTGCGGTACGGTCCGGGCATGGCGCACATGCTCGGCTACGCGCGGGTCTCGACGACCGAGCAGAACCCGGACTTGCAGGTCGACGAGCTGACCGCGGCGGGCTGCTGGAAGGTCTGGACCGACCATGCGTCGGGGGCGTTGGACCGTCGGCCGCAGCTCGATGAGGTCCTGGCGCAGCTGCGGCCGGGGGACACGCTGGTGGTGTGGCGGCTGGACCGGCTCGGCCGGTCGCTGCGGCATCTGATCGACGTGGTGACCGGGCTGGACGCACGGGGGGTGGGGTTCCGGTCGTTGCGGGAGAGCATCGACACGACCACTGCCGGTGGCAGGCTGGTGTTCCACCTGTTCGGGGCGCTGGCCCAGTTCGAGCGGGAGATCATCCGCGACCGGACGGTCGCCGGGCTGACGGCGGCCCGGGCCCGCGGGCGGATCGGGGGCCGGCCGTCCAAGCTGTCCGCGGAACAGCGCCGGCAGGCCCGCAAGATGTACGACGACCGGGAGCTCACGGTCGAGCAGATCGGCCAAGTGCTGGGAGTGAGCCGCACCTCGATCTACCGGGCGCTGGGCCAGACCGCGGCGCCGGCACCTCTCGGCACGCCCGCCCCGGCAGGGGTGGTCGAGCCGGCGGCCGCGAAGGCGGACACGGCGGAGGTACCTGTAGCTGCGCCGACGCCGACGCCGACGCCGGCTCCGGCTTCCGGGGCACCGCCGGCGGTGCGCTCGCGGGGCCGGTCGCGTTGGTTCGTGGTGGAGGCCGACCCGGCCGACCCGGAGCACGGGCCGGTGGCGGTGCTCAGTGGCCATACCAGCCAGAAGGCGGCCACGACGGCCCTGGGCCGGGCCAGCAGACGGCGGGCGCCCGGGGCGGGGGAGCGGGCGCTGCTGCAGGTCCGTGCCGCTGAGCAGATCAGCTCGCGGCTGGTGTGGGACAGCCAGGTCGGGCGGGGCGTCGTGCACCCCGGGCCACCCCCGTGACTGCGCGCCACACCGCCGTCGTGAGTGACCTGTCGTGGTGGACGTGAGCGGGCTGCTGCCGGAGCCGGCCGGCTACGCCGAGCTGCTCGTCGAGGTGCCTTGCCGACATGGCGTCGCGGTCACGTCGGACCGGTCGTGTGAGTCACGGGTGCCATGACCCTCGCTGAAAGAGTCCGCCTTGTCAGTCTAGGTGTGATCTTCCTACCGTACTACTCTGCCAGGCCTCAGCGGCGCTGATTGTGCCCGTCGCGCGCAAGGTGGCTGATATGTCAGGGCGAAAGACTGCAATGGCAGCAACCGCGACGCTGGTAGCGGCGTCGGGCTTGTTCGGCGTCTCCGTCGCGGCGGCGAGCGGTCGGACCAAGCGGCGAGCAGCGAGCTCAGCTTGCACGCCGCATGGCAGGGCAGCCCCGCGGTTTCGGTGGCGGACGCCGAAACCCACTCTCGCACGGCTCCGTAGTCACGTCCCTGTTCGTGCGCCCTTTGGGACGAGCGTGACCTTCGCGCGACTTGTCGACGTCGTGGCAGTCGAGCTTCTCGAGTTCCCTGTCCGGAGCCGCCCGCAGCAACAGCGCGCAGCGGCTGCGCGCGGTCGCCGGGTCCCTGCGTACGGCGGCCGGTCTCGTCCTGCCGGCCGGCCCGGTGCTGCTCGTCGACGACTTCGTCGACACCGGCTGGACGCTGACCGAGGCCGCCCGGCTGCTGCGGGAGGCCGGCGCCGGCCCGGTGCTGCCGCTTGTGCTCGCCGTCGACGGCTGACCCGGGTCAGGCCCGGCTCAGCGGGACATGTACGGCTGGTTCGAGGCGCGGGCCCAGGCGTCGACCGCCGCGGACGAGGTCGCGACCCGCATCTTGCAGTCCTTCAACCCGGTCCCGGCCGGCGTGAAGTTGAACCAGGAGACCGCCTTGACCCTGGGCCAGGTGGCCAGCGAGGCGGGGATCTCGGCGATCCAGCGGGCCTTGCGCAGCGGGTCCGCCCGGTCCTCGGTGGAGGCCATCTCGGCGATGAGAATGGGCTGCGGGTGCTTGGCGGTCCAGGTGCGGAAGTCGGCGAAGACGTTGTCGAAGGAACGCCACGGGTCGTCCTTGCAGACGTTGTACCAGTTGTAGCCGTCGACGCCGAGCCAGTCGACGACGTCATCGCCGGGGAAGAAGGCGTCGGCGGCGAACTTGAACTTCGAGAAGCTGGCCGCCATGAGGATCCAGGTGAAGCTCACGTTGGTTGCCCCCCGGTTGCGGTAGATCTGCACCCAGTGCCGCCAGGCCGCCCGGTACTGCGCCGGTGTCCCCAGCCGGGGCGAGTCCACCTCCGGCTCGTGGTTGAGCGAGAGCAGCAGCGGGTGACCGAAGGCCCTGAACGCGTCGGCCTGCCTGATGATGTCGGCGTCACGGGCCCCACTGGCGATCGAGGCCCATGAGGGCGAGGAGATCGACACCACCGGGATCTGGCCGTTCGCGACGTCCCACTTCGTCAGGCCGCTGATCGGGGCGGAGTCCCAGGTCTGGTAGGTCCGGTGCAGGGCCAGCTGGCGCTTGCTGGTGCTCTCGAAGCTGTTGAAGGCCTCCTGCCAGGTCTGGCGCGTCGAACCGTTGACCGCCGCGCCGGTGTAGACCCCCGAGGCGGGCAACGGCACCTTGCCGGCGGTGAGCGCACCTGCGGCGGGCGCACTGGCCCGCGCGCCGGAGCCCGGGCCCTCGGCACCGACCTGGCTCGCGGCCGCGGCGGGACCGGACAGGCAGATGCCCATCACGACTGCGCCGCTGAGCAGGAACGTGGTGAACGAGGGTCTCATGGTGCGCTCTCCCGTGGTCAGGTACGGACCGGCCTGACGGCCCGGTCGCGTCGCGCTGCGTGCCCGCAATGGCGCCACCCCTTCTGTATCGACGGGCCGTAACCCGCGCTGAACGACACGGCCGCTCCAATTCGCGGCATTTCCCGACGCCTGAATTCGCGGCATTCCCGGCGGGTGGATTCGCGGCATTCCCGGCGGTGCTGCCGTGCAGGTCGTACGGGCGGGCATGCAGACGGGCCGAGCTGCCTGCGCAGCTCGGCCCGTCGGAGGCGCGAAGGTCGTCGGGTCAGCCGGTGATACCGGTGACGTCCGCGCCGTACGCCTTGCCGGCGGCGTTCTCGGCGACGAGCCGGTAGTGGTAGGCCGTCTTGGAGGCCAGGCCGGTCAGCCGCGCCTCCACCTTGATCGGTGCGAAGCCGCTGGTGGTCACGGGAATGCTGGTCGAGCCGTAGCTCGTCGTACGGCCGTACTCGAAGCGGTAGGTCGTGGGGATGCCGTTGGCGTCCACCGAACCGTGCACCGTCATGCCGGTGGTGGTCTGGGCGCCGTTCCAGGTGGTGGTGACGGTCGGCACCGGCGTGGTGGTGAACACGACGTCGGCGCCGTTGACCGTGCCGGCGGCGTTGGTGGCGGTCATCCGCACGTGGTAGGTCGTGCCCGGCAGCAGGCCGGTCACCGGGACGAGCACCGGGACGGCCGCGAAGCCGGCCGCCACCGTGACCGCCGTGGTCTTCCGGGCGTACGTGGTCGTGGTGCCCAGGGCGAAGGTGACCTTGGTCGCCAACCCGCCCGGGGCGACGGTGCCGGCCAGCGAGGCGGCGTACCCCTCGATCTTCTGGGGGGTCTGGGTGGTCGGCGTCGGGGCGCCCTGCGTCTGCAGGACCGCGTCCGGGGAGCTGGCCGTGCCTGCCTCGTTCGTCACGACCACCCGGTAGTGGTAGGTCGACCCGGGGGCCAGCCCGGACGGGAACCCGGTCGCGGTGGTCGGCGTCGACGAGGACGGCACCGTGGTGAGCGGTGCGCTCGACCCGTAGGCGTCCGTCGTCCCGTAGTCGACCCGCATGCTGGCGGTGTCACCGTAGGTCGTGACCTGCGCGGTGACCGCGGCGCTCTGCTGGCCGGCCGTGGCGGTCGTGGCGTCGCCGACGCTCGGTGCCACCGTGGGCGCCTGCGGGTCGGCCGGTGAGCGCTGCAGGTAGGGCTGGTTGACCGCGGTGGTCCACGCGTTCGACGACTGGGGAGAGCTGGGCACGCGCATCTGGCAGTCGGTGCCGCCGGGCGGCGTCGTCCAGTTGAACCAGGACAGGGCCTTCACCTGGGGCCAGGCGGCGAGCGAGGCCGGGATGTCGGCGATCCAGCGGGCCTTGTGCTGCGGGTCGGCCTTGTCCTCGGCCGACCCGACCTCGGCGATGAGGACCGGCTGGGGGTGCCGCGCCGCCCAGCTGCGGAAGTCGGCGAAGACGTCGGCGAACGAGCGCCACGGGTCGTCCTTGCAGACGTTGAACCAGTTGTAGCCGTCCACGCCCAGCCAGTCGACGACGTTGTCGCCGGGGAAGAAGTCGTCGGCGACGTACTTGTACTTCGAGAAGCTGGACGCCATGAGGATCCACGTGAAGCTGACGTTGCTGACCCCGCGGGCGCGGTAGATGCCCACCCAGCGCTGCCAGGCCGCGCGGTACTCGGCGGGGGTGCCGAGCCCGGGGGCGTCCAGCTCCGGCTCGTGGTTGAGCGAGAGCAGCAGCGGGGCGCCGAACGCCTTGAAGGCGTCGGCCTGCGCGGCGATGTCGGCGTCCAGGGAGCCGTTGGCGATCGCGGTCCACGAGGACGCGGAGGCCGGCGCGGAGATGGACACCACCGGGATGTGGCCGTTCGCGACGTCCCACTTGGTCAGGCCGCTGACCGTGGCGGAGTCCCACGCCTGATAGGTGCGGTGCAGGGCCAGCTGGCGGCCGCTCGCCTGCTCGAAGCCGTTGAAGGCGTCCTGCCAGGTCTGGGTGGCCGAGCCGTTCACCGCCGCGCCGGTGTAGGCGCCGAAGTCCGGGACCGGCACGGTGTTGGCAGCCGAGGTGGCGACGGCCACGCTGCTGGTGCTCGCTGCGGCGGCGTGTCCCGTGGCGGTGCCACCGGCCGCTGCGGCGGGACCCGCCAGACAGACGCTGAGAAGCACGGCGCCGGCGAGCACGGCGCGGGACGGGGGCATTCTCACGGCTGAGTCCTGACTGGTCAGGCGCAGTCGCGGGTCGTGGGCGCCTGCACCGAAGAGGTGACGTGCGACGAAGGTGTCGTCGCCTCTTCTGCATCGACCGTGCCCGTGTCCGTCCTGGTCACCCGATCAGGCGAAGCGCCCGTCGAGCACCCGTTACGGGAAGATCGCCGTGGCGTCGTCACCGACCGACCGGCCGGCGGCGTTCTCGGCCACGATCCGGTAGTGGTAGGTCCCCGACGTCAGGTCGGTGATCCGCGCCTGGACCTCGACGGGCGCCGCGCCGCCGGTGGACGCGGTCGCGCTCGTCGACCCGTAGCTCGCCGTGCGGCCGTACTCGAAGGTGTAGTCGGTAGCCAGGCCGTTGGCGTCGACCGAGCCGTGCAGCGTCATGGCTTCGGGGTGTGACGAGGGTTGTTTCGTACCTGTGCGAGCAACTGGTCGCGCACGTGCCAGGTGCCCACGTCGAAGGTCCTATGTAGGCGCTTCTGCTCCTGCTGACTGGGCGCACCGTCGGCCGTGACCAGTCAACGGCGACGGCGTCGCGCAGCTGGCCGCGGCCAGCTGTAGTCGGCGATGACCGACCGCTCGATGCGCGGGAACCCTCGCTCCCGAGGACGGGTCCCACTTCCTTGGTAGTGAGACGCCGACCTGCAACACCTTCGGGGCGGCTCCGGGTGCTGTAGCGCGGCCCTGCTGACGATCGAGCAGGTGGGGCGGCCGCGGTCAGCGTGCACCGACAGCCGGCCATGAGGCAGAACGGTAAGGGCTGAGGCTGCCGATCCTGCTGCGGCTGCCGAGCACGTGGGTGTCGGGCGATCCGGCCGGCCAGGGTGCGCTCAGGAGCGCACTAGGCCCCGGTGTTGCAGTAGTGATCTGATCTTCGTCGGCCGACACGGCCCGTGAACAAGCGAAAGTGCCTGTCCTGCATGGGATTCTGTTCTTGTCGAGGGAACAAGATCACCATACGAGAGAGGCACTTCGCGGGTGCAACCTACAACCAGCAGGACGCCGCCGGTTGTCACGACGGACGGGACCGGGGTGGTGTCGCATGCCGGGACGGTGCTGCTGGGCGAGCTGGCGGACCGGATCGGGCTGACGGCGGCGCTGAGCGAGGCGACCGATGGGCTGCGTCAGCGGCGGTCCGGTCACGATCCGGGGCGGGTGCTGGTCGATGTGGCGGTCGCGATCGCTGACGGCGCCACCACGATCAGCGACGTGCAGGGCCTGGCCGATCAGCACGGGCTGCACGGCCCGGCCGGGTCGGTCGCTTCGACCCCGACGGTTTGGCGGGTCCTGGACGGCGTCGATGAGGCGATGCTGGCCGGGATCCGTCAGGCCAGGGCGGCCGCGCGGGACCGGGCGTGGCTGGCCCGTGGGGAGCTGACCGGAGCGGAGCTGCCGGGCTCCCGCGCCGCAGGCAAGACGATCGACCAGATCGTGATCGACTTCGATGCGACGCTGGTGACGGCGCACTCGGACAAGGAAGGCGCGAAGGGCAAGGGCGGCTTCGGCTACCACCCGCTGGGTGCGTGGCTGGACAACACCGGCGAGGCCCTGGCGGCGGTCCTTCGTCCCGGTAACGCCGGGAGCAACACCGCTGCGGACCATCTGCTGGTGCTGGACCAGGCCTTGACCCAGCTGCCTGACCGGTGGCGGGACAAGCCGATCCTGATCCGCGCCGACGGCGCCGGTTACTCCCACGCCCTGATCAGCGCTCTTTCCGCTCAAGGGTTGGACTTCTCGGTTGGCTATCCCGTCACCGACGCCGTCCGTGAGGCGATCAGGACGGTGCCGGCGTGGGCGTGGCAGACAGCGAGCAACGCCGACGGCGGGCTGCGTGAGCACGCCGACGTCGTGGAGGTCACCGGCCTGCTCGATCTGAGTCGCTGGGATGACAGCTGCCCCGGGATGCGGGTCATCGTGCGCCGGGAACTCCCGCACCCCGGCGCGACCCTGGACGCCTTCGAGATCCGCGACGGCTTCCGCTACCAGGCCTTCACCAGCAACACGCCCCGCGGGCAGCTGGCGTTCCTGGAAGCAAGGCACCGCGCGCACGCCCGCGTCGAGGACCGCATCCGCACCGGCAAGGACACCGGCCTGGGGCACCTGCCGTCCAGGCAGGAGAAGATCAACGCTGTCTGGATCCGAACTCGCGCTGATCGCTGCGGACCTGCTCGCCTTCGCCCAGTCGATGCTGCTGACCGACGAGCCGGACCTGCACCGCGCGGAACCCAAGACGCTGCGCTACCGGCTGCTGCACACCGCCGCCCGCATCACCCGCGGCCAACGCAAGGTGTTCCTGCGCCTGGCCGAACACTGGCCCTGGGCCCTCGCGCTCGCCAGGGCGTTCCAGCAACTACGGCTCATCCCGCTCCCGGCCTGACAGCCCAGCGCCACCATCAGCCCCACCACCGCCGAAGATCACGGAAATCCCGGACCCCGCGCCGGCACTCCGCCATGCCCAACCACGCCGCCCCACAACACAAGATCATCAATGCCTAGTGATCATGAGTGCAAGCGCCTGCTGAAAGACCGGGGCTAGCCACCAGCGACGCCAGCGGCTATGCTCTTGAGCAGGAGCCGGATCCAGTCCTACTGGTTCGCAACCAGAGGTTCCACAGAAGCGCGGCGATCCGGGTGCAAGTCCCGGCGGCCTAAGGCTGTAGCTCAAGTAGTAGAGCCCCGCTTTTTGTTTCAGAAGGGCCGCCCTGGTTGGGGCGGCCCTTCTGCATAGTCAGGAGCGGCGGGTTGCCGCAGCTCGCAGCTCGGACTCCGTGAGAACGAGCGGCTGGTAGTGGAAACGGCTAAGCCCCCGGAGCCGACGCTGTGCGTCAGGGCTCGCCAGCGCGTGCGGGTCATCGCTCACCAGGTCGTCGACCACGAGATCCGCCCACTGCGCACGTGGCAGCGCGGGCTGAAGCAGACCGTTGGCCTCGCGACCCAACACCTTTGTGACGGCCAACGACAAGATCAGCTCACCGTGACCGAACTCGACGCGGTCGCCGACCTGCAGGCTGCGGGGGCTGCGTCCCGCCAGCCGCGTCCAACCAGCCTCCGCGGTCTGGCTCAAGGTCTTCAGCGCGTTGACGAGTGAGGCGTTGGCTCTGCCGCCCCGGTGGATGGTGCAGTTGCGCATGCGGCGGAGAACGTCGAGCTGCGAGAGGCTGTCGGCACCGAACCTCCCCCCGGTGGCGAGCTCGACTGCTGGCACCGAGCCGCCCGGCCTGCTCGAGCAGCATCAGACAGGTTGCTAAGAAGTCTTCGTGGATGGCCAGGGCGTACGGCACGCTCATGGCACCGAGGTGCGTGTCCGCGGAGTCGAGGATCTTGCGCGCAGCAACGCTCGTGAGGTTGAAGCGGCCGATGTGCGGCACGCGGGGGTACACCTCGGGCAGCAGCCGGTCTGAGCCCTCCGTCAGCTGCAGCAGGTGTGACGCGAGTTGAGCACCTGCAAGTAGGGCCATCATGGCGTTGCTCGCCTCGGTGCGGCTGTGCTCGTACTCCCGGTATGCCGCGAAGCGAACTGCTTTCACAGCGGTTTCGCGGCGACATCGAGTCCGGTGGGCGAGACCGCGTTGACCAGCTGGGTCGCGGACTCCTGCTCTGGCACACCGGATGCGAGGGCAGCGGTGGTGCCAGCGAGGTGCCGGTAGATGGTGGGGCGGGAGACGCCGAAGGTGTCGGCGATTTCTTGGACGGTGTGTTGGCCGGCGTCGTACATGGCCCGGGCCTGCGCGATCCTGGTGGGGGTCATCTTGAACTTCGGGCCGCCCTGGCGGCCTCGGGCCCGGGCGGCGGCCAGCCCGTCGTGGGTGCGCTCGACGATCAGGTCGTGCTCGAACTCCGCGATCGCCGCGAGCATGTGGAAGAACAGCCGGCCGCCCGGGGTGGTCGTGTCGATGCCCTGGCTGACCGCGCGCAGCCCGACCTGCCGGGCCTGCAGGTCGTCGGCGATCTGCTTGAGGTTGCGCACCGACCGCCCGAGCCGGTCCAGCTTGGTCACCACCAGCGTGTCCCCGGCCCGCAGATAACCCAGCGCCTCGTCCAGCGCCGGCCGCCGGGCCAGCGTCCCGGACGCCTGGTCGGTGAAGGTCTTCTCGCAGCCCGCGGCCGCCAGCGCGTCGGTCTGCGCCTCAGGGTGCTGGTCCCGCGTGCTCACCCGCGCGTACCCGACCAGCGCCACCCGCCGAACGTATCGCGAACGTGCTTCGCGTGCCGTAGTTCACGGACACGACTCGCGAGACACCTGCTCCTGCTCGCGGCCCGACTACTGCGGCTACCTCTCGTAGACGATCGTTCGTGGACCGGCTCGGCGGAGATGAGGCGGCGTTGCGGCCGTCCGGGCTGCGGTCACCGCCGGACGCCACCTCCACTTCTCGCGCCATGGGGCCCGGCAAGGAGCCGCTTGCCTCCGCGCCTCAGACTGCTCGTCGCAGCCCCGTACCTGGAGGTCAACAGATGTCCGTGACCGGACGCCTGGACGCGCCGCAGCGCCGGCATCCCGCGGCCGGATTCCCCGAAAGGGGTATCCGGATCACGGCAGTAGACCGCCGGTCTCACGATCCTGGAGCCCGGGTGACCTGGAACGACCCGGCATTCCGGTTGTTCCCGGCGGGGGGCCGACGATCTGCCTGCGCTGACAGCCTGACTGCCGTGATCCGGATAGCCCTTTTCCCCGATCGCGGTGCTTTACAAGTACTTCGACGACTCCGGGGGCAACCTGGCCGCGCTGATCACCTACTACGGGTTCTAGCCCTCGAACCCCTCCCGGTCGGCCACGTCGATGTCAGCAATCACGTACGCCCTTGGGTACGGGGCGCTCGCTGGCTCCTGCCTCGCCCTCCCGGCGCGGCGCTCGCGCAGCAGCTCGGCCAGCAGCACCTGGACGGCACCCGCGACGGGCAGCGCAAGCAGCGAGCCGAGGATCCCCGCGATCTCGGTGCCGAGCAGGATCGAGATCAGCACGGCCAGTGGCGACAGCTTCAGGGCTCGGCCGTAGATGAGCGGCCGCAGGGTGTGCCCCTCGATGAGGTGGTAGCCGACGAGGACACCGAGCAAGACCAGCGCGGGCACCAGACCGCGGGTCAGGGTGACGAGGCTGAGCAGGGTTGTGACCACGACCGGCCCGACGTACGGGACCAGCTCCAGGACCAGCGTGAGCAGCCCGAGCGGCAGGGCGTACGGCACCCCGACGACGAGCAGCAGGACGGTGACCCCGACGCCGGCCAGCGCGCTCGCCAGGAGGTTGCCGGTGACGAAGCCGGCGACCACCCGGTAGATGCCGCTGCCGATGCGCTGCACCCGGTCGCCGTGGCGGGGCGGCACGAGCTCGGTGAACCGCTGGCGCCACGTCGGGCCCTCGAGCAGCATGAACAGCGTGAGGAAGGCGACCAGGAGCAGGCTGATCACGCTGCTGACGACGCCCTTCACCACGGTCAGGCCGGACAGCGCCGCGCCGGACACGGTCGATAGGCCCTGGCCGCTGGTCGCGGCCTCCAGCTGCTCGACGACGTGGTACCGACGTTCCAGCAGGCCCGCCGGGCCGTGCCCGCTGCTCAGCGTCGCCGCGTAGCGGGGCGCGTTCGAGATCAGGCCGCGGACCTGCACCACCAGCGGCGGGACGAGGACCAGCAACAGCAGGCTGAGCACGACCAGGGCCACCGTAACCACCGCGAGCACGGCCCAGTGCCGACGCAGGCCGCGGCGCTGGAAGAACTCCGTCGGGGGGTTGAGGGCCAGCGCGAGGAACAGCGCGATGGCCACGAGCGTGAGCCCGGCCTGGGCGGTCACGGCGAGCTTGAGACCCAGGAGCACGGCGAGCAGCACGCCGACCACGGTCAGGATGGCCCGCGGCGGGAAGCTCACGGCACGAGCCACCTCCGGCGAGGCCCCCAGGCCGAGCCGGCGGTCGAGCTCTCGGCGCATCGCGAGCAGCTGCTCGTCGGTGACGGTCCGGCCTCAGCGGTCCAACAGGGCGGCGAGCTCGGTCCCGGGCGACGCGGACGCGGACGCGGGCTCGGCGGGCGGGTGGGCGTTCTCCACGACATGAGCATGAGGCCTGCGGCGCCGCAGGGGGGCGCAGGGACTCGGCCCAGCGGAGATGGGTGGTGTTCCTACCCGGGTCCGTTCCTGTACGCGGTGCTCGCCAGAACACGCCTGACCGACCTACAGGGTCCGCCTCGGACGGCGACCTCCTCACTCGTGGCTGGACGGTCGCTGGTTCCTCCGCCACCACGTTATAAGTCCGTCGTGCTGGCCGGCCCGTCCGCATTGGCAGTTCCGGACCGGGGCGTCCGTCATACGACACAAGATCGAAGGGCTCGGTCTTGGTGGTGGGACGGTGCCTGCCCAGGTCACGGCGGCCTGGAGCCTGCGCTCGCGGGGCCGTCCCAGTTGTCGTGTCCAGAGCCGCGTGTCGCGGTGCTGCTACGGAGCTGACTTCTCGTACGGTCGGCTGGTGGAGCTGGGGTACGCGCGGGTGTCGACCGTTAAGCAGGACCTGGAGCGGCAGGTCGACGCGCTGACCACGGCCGGGATTGCGGCGGAGCTGGTCTACCTGGACAAGAAGTCGGGGGCGACGACGGACCGGCCGGGGCTGCGGGCGGCGCTGGCGTACGCCCGGGCCGGAGACGTGATCGCCGTGCACACCCTGGACCGGCTGGGCCGGACCGTGCGGGACACCTTGAATCTGATCCACGAGCTGGCCGAGCGGGGGGTTGGGGTGCGGAACCTCGCTGACCCGATCAAGGTCGACTCGTCGGATCCGAGCGATCCGATGGCGCAGCTGGCGGTGGTGTTGCTGGCGTTGTTCGCTCAGATGGAACGGACCTACATGCTGGAGCGGGCGGCGCACGCCCGGGCGGTCGCGATCGCGAAGGGCCGCCAGGTCGGCCGGCCAAGCGTGGTCAGCGCCCACCAGCTGCAGTACGCCGAGCGCCTGCGGCAGGCCGGCGACACGATCAGCCAGATCGTGACCAAGACCGGGATCACCCGCTCCAGCCTGTACCGGCACCTGCCGGCCCGGCCACCCGAGCCGGTCACCGCGGCCGGGCCGGCGCCAGCCGGCGGGGACCCCGCCGAGCCGGCCCCCGTGGCCGCAAGTGCGGGTGCGGCCTCGAGTCGGGGGCCGGCGGCGGCTGATGGTTGAGTTGAGCCGGGGGGGCGGCTGGTGACAGTGCTGCTGACCTTGGCGGTGCCGGCGGCAGCAGACCCGGACGACGCCGCACAGCTGGTCGCGGACGCCGCGGTGAACACGGCGCTGCAGGTAGTGCACGCCACCGGCGTAGAAGGTCACCTACCGATGCCCGGTGCGACGGTGGTGCGGGCCGGCCGCACCACGCCCTGGCTGGTCGTGCGGGTCGGCGCCGACCGGGTCGTCCTGCAGGACCTGGCCGGCGATGTCGTAGCTGTCCCGCGCCGCACTGTGCGCCCCGACCCACTGGACCCGGCGCTCGCCGGTGTCAGCGATCAACGTTGAACCCGGGCTCGTCGAGGTGACGGCGTCGCACTCGCGGCACCCTCACCGGGCACTTGTCCGGGCCGGTCACGCGGGAGCGGCTGGCCCGCTCGTGCCAGGGCCGTCGGTGGGGGAGCGGGTGTTCCCGTGGAAGGTTCGGCTAGTAGACGGGTAGGTCGTGGGGGCGCCTACAGTTGAGGCGTGCCTGATCCCGCCGTCCGCGACACCCGGGGCCGGGCCCTGCGCGACCTGCGGGTCTCGGTCACCGACCGGTGCAACTTCCGCTGCCCCTACTGCATGCCTCGCGAGCTGTTCGGCCCGGACCACGTGTTCCTGCCCCAGGACCAGGTGCTGTCCCTCGACGAGATCGCCGTGCTCGTGCGGGTCTTCGTCCGGCTCGGCGTCCGCAAGGTGCGCCTGACGGGCGGGGAGCCGCTGCTGCGCCCCGACCTCGAGTCGCTGGTGGCGCAGATCGCCGCGGCGCCGGGCGTCGAGGACCTCGCGCTGACCACCAACGGCGCCCTGCTCGCCAAGCGGGCCGCCGGGCTGTTCGCGGCCGGCCTGCACCGGGTCACGGTCAGCCTCGACAGCCTGGACCCGGTCGTATTCGGCGAGCTCGCCGACACCAAGGTGCCGCTCGGTCGCGTCCTCGCCGGGATCGACGCGGCCCGGGAGGCCGGCGCCCGCCCGGTCAAGCTCAACGCGGTGCTGCAGCGCGGACGCAACGACGACGGCCTGCTCGACCTGGTCGACTACGCCCGCGAGCACGGCGACGTGCTGCGCCTCATCGAGTTCATGGACGTGGGCACCACCAACGGCTGGCACGGCGCGCAGGTCGTCACCGCGGCGGAGGTCCTCGAGCGGGTGTCGGCGGTGCACCCCCTCGAGCCGGTGGAGGAGCCGCGCGACGGCCAGGTCGCTGAGCGCTGGCGCTACCTGGACGGCCGCGGCGAGCTCGGCCTGGTCTCCAGCGTCACCCGACCGTTCTGCGGCGACTGCGTCCGCGCCCGGCTCACCGCCACCGGCGAGCTGCACACCTGCCTGTTCTCGGCAGCCGGTCACGACCTGCGCAGCCCCCTGCGCTCGGGCGCCACCGAGGACGACCTGCTGGCGCACGTGCAGGACCTCTGGCGGGTGCGCGACGACCGCTACTCCGAGCTGCGGGGGACGGTTCCGGCCGCTCCGCGTCCCGAGATGAGCTACCTCGGCGGCTGAATGCCCGCTGGCGCCCCGTCGATGACGTATGTCGGCACTGACCACGTTCCGTCGTCTTGTGATTGCTCTGGGTTGCCACTACTAGTGGGACTGCCACAGGTCAAGGCAGAGCCCAACCAGGAGGGGGGTGCCACAGGCCACCACATCCGGCTGCACCTTCCCGGCAGAGACAGCGCGGGGACGGTCGGCACTGCTGAGCCCGGCGCCGCCGAGGCCACCGGCAACGAGCAGCTGCAGGCCAAAGGCAAGACCGACCAGGCCAGCGGTAACCTCAAGCAGGCCGGCGAGAAGGTCAAGGACGTCTTCAAGTAGCCCCGTCCGGCTGAATCGCCCGGCTGCCCGGCCGACCGCACCTACCGCGGTCGGCCGGGCACACCGCGAGGAGCCCGCCGAGCAAGCTGCCAAACGGGCAGCACCGGCACCCGGGCCAGCACCAGCACCATGCAGAGCGACACGGTGCTCCCGTGGCCGCGCGGCACCACTGCCCGCCAGAGCCGGCCCGAACGACCGGACCGGACCGGACCCGACCGCCAGGAGCCCTGATGCCCGACCAGCCCGCCGCCACGACGCTCCCGACACGCAGCAGCGCCACGGGTGAGCCGGTCGCCCGGCGGGCGGGCTGGTCGGAGGCGGACGTGCGGGCGGTCGACACCGCCCGGCTGCTGGCCGCGGACGCGGTGCAGAAGGCGGGCAATGGCCATCCGGGGACGGCGATGAGCCTGGCGCCGCTGGCGTACCTGCTGTTCCAGCAGGTGATGCGGCACGACCCGGCCGACGACCAGTGGCTCGGGCGGGACCGGTTCGTGCTGTCCGCCGGGCACACCAGCCTGACGCTGTACGTGCAGCTGTACCTGTCCGGCTACGGCCTGGAGCTGGAGGACCTGCAGGCGCTGCGGACCTGGGGGTCGGCGACCCCCGGGCACCCGGAGTACCGGCACACCCGCGGGGTGGAGATCACCACCGGGCCGCTCGGGCAGGGTCTGGCCAGCGCCGTCGGGCTGGCGATGGGCGCCCGCCGGGAGCGCGGCCTGCTGGACCCGGACGCGCCGCCCGGGCAGAGCCCGTTCGACCACTCCGTCTATGTCATCGCCTCCGACGGCGACCTGTAGGAGGGCCTGACCGCGGAGGCCAGCAGCCTGGCCGGGCACCAGCAGCTCGGCAGCCTGGTGGTGTTCTACGACAGCAACCACATCAGCATCGAGGACGACACCGACATCTCCTTCAGCGAGGACGTCCCAGCCCGCTACCGGGCGTACGGCTGGCACGTGCAGACCGTGGACTGGACCGCCACCGGCTCGTACATCGAGGACGTCGACGCGCTGCTCGCCGCCACCGAGGCGGCGAAGGCCGAGACCGACCGGCCGTCGTTGGTCGTGCTGCGCACCGTGATCGGCTGGCCGGCGCCGACGCTGGCCGGCACCGGTAAGGCGCACGGTGCCGCCCTCGGCACGCAGGAGGTCGCGGCGACCAAGACGCTGCTCGGGTTCGACCCGGAGCAGCACTTCGTGGTCGAGCCGCAGGTGCTCAAGCACGCCCGGCGGGTCGTCGACCGGGGTCGGGCCGCGCACCAGGCGTGGCAGCCCGGCTACGACGCCTGGCGGGCCGCCCAGCCGGACCGGGCGGCGCTGCTGGACCGGCTGCAGGCCCAGCAGCTCCCGGCCGGCTGGCAGGACGCCATCCCGGTGTTCCCGCCGGACCCGAAGGGGATGGCGACCCGGAAGGCGTCCGGGCAGGTCCTGACCGCGCTGGCGGGTGTGCTGCCCGAGCTGTGGGGCGGCTCGGCGGACCTCGCGGAGAGCAACAACACCACGATGACCGGCGAGCCGTCGTTCATCCCCGCCGACCGGCAGACCCGGGACTGGCAGGGCGGCCCGTACGGCCGGACCCTGCACTTCGGGATCCGCGAGCACGCGATGGGCGCGGTCCTGAACGGCATCGCGCTCGGGAGCCTGACCCGCCCGTACGGCGGGACGTTCCTGGTGTTCAGCGACTACATGCGCCCGGCGGTGCGGCTGGCCGCGCTGATGCAGCTGCCCGCCACCTACGTGTGGACGCACGACAGCATCGGCCTGGGTGAGGACGGCCCCACCCACCAGCCCGTCGAGCACCTCGCGGCGCTGCGCGCGATCCCCGGCCTGGACGTGGTGCGGCCCGCGGACGCCAACGAAACCGCGGTGTGCTGGCGCACCATTCTGCAGCATCACGACCGGCCCGCCGGGCTGGTCCTGACCCGGCAGAACCTGCCGGTGCTGGACCGGGTCGACGCGGCCTCGAGCGCGCAGCCGGCCGGTACCGACGAGGACGGCCAGCCCACCACCGCGCCGGGCAGCGCCGCCGCCGTCCCGGTGTACGGGTCGGCGGACGGTGCAGCTCGCGGCGGGTACGTCCTGGCCGACGGCTCGGCCGGCGCCGCGCAGGCGCCGACCGGGCTGGTGCCGGGCGGCGACCCGGACGTCATCCTGGTCGCCACCGGGTCGGAGGTGCAGGTCGCCCTGGACGCCCGCGCGCTGCTGCTCGGCGACGGGCTGGCGGTGCGGGTGGTGTCGATGCCGTGCCGGGAGTGGTTCGCCGGGCAGCCCGCCGACTACCAGGACCAGGTGCTGCCCCCGGGCGTGCGGGCCCGGGTCAGCGTGGAGGCCGCCGTCGGGCAGGGCTGGCGGGACGTGGTCGGCGACGCCGGCCGGATCGTCAGCCTGGAGCACTTCGGGGCCTCCGCGGACTACCAGCGGCTTTACACCGAGTTCGGGATCACCCCGCAGGCGGTCGCCCAGGCAGCCCGGACAGCCTGACCGACAGCGCCGGCACCCCCCGCCCGGGCGGGACGCAGCCCACCTCCGCGCCCACCACCGGCGGCACCGGCGACCGGCCCGCCTGAGGACCGCGGTCGGCTTACGCCACGGCCCGAGCGCCTCGGCCAGCGCCAGGTCCAGCCCGGCGGCCCGGACCGTCTCGACCAGCGCCACCCCACCGGCCTGCGACACCACGCCGGCTCCCGCCGCGTCAGCCTGGACAGACGGATACAGGCCGCTACGCTTCTTCACCTGGAAGGTGCTCCTTGGTTGGCGTGATGTTGTCCCTCGACAAGACACATCTTCGCTGGTCAGGAGCACTTTTCAGTTCAACGACACCCGCATGGTCACACCGCTCGATGAAAGCCCCGGGCTAGGGCGATCAGTTCCGCCGACGCAAGTAGCCGGGCGCCCCACCCGCTTCTGCGCACGTCCTCGAAGACCCACAACATGCCGATGCAGGCCGAGGTCCCCCGGTCCACCGCTCCGCCCAGCCAGTAGTCGCGCGTGCTCGTCCTCCGCCTTGCAGTGAACTCCCGCTGTGGGCTACCTCCGCCTCACCAGGGCCAGGAAGGTGCAGCCGTCCGGCGAGCTGGGCTGGTGTGACGACCCGGGCCCGTTGTGGATGAACGTTCCCGACTTGGACGCTTGGTTCTGGTCGACGAACGTCCCTGACACGACGTACAGGTACTCGTCGTGCTCGTGCTCGTCCAGGTATGAGAGCTGGTAGTCGGCGTCGTACTGGAGGAGCACGATCCTAATGCCGGACGCAGTGTCGTTCACAAGAGTCATCCGCCGGTATCCCGGCTCGACCTCGGTCCACTGTGCCGTCGTGGTGTCGACGTAGGTCATGAGCGCTTCGAGCATGGAACGCTCCGCTTCCGTCAAGGCTCAATAAAGTCCTGAAGGGTCACGCTACATCCGTACGCGAACGGCGCGCAGCACCGCGATGTCGGCCAGGCAGTCCCCGCCGAGCGCGAGCGCGACCGCCAGGTCCAGCAGCACCTTGGCCGGGTCGTGGACCGCGGTCGGCTTACGCCACGGCCCGAGCGCCTCGGCCAGGCCGCGGTCCAGACCGGCGGCCCGGACCGCCTCGACCAGCGCCACCCCACCGGCCTGCGACACCACCCCGACCGCGGCGGCGTCAGCCTGGACAGACGGATACAGACCGCTACGCTTCTTCACCTGGAAGGTGCTCCTTGGTTGGCGTGATGTTGTCCCTCGACAAGACACATCTTCGCTGGTCAGGAGCACTTTTCAGTTCAACGACACCCGCATGGTCACACCGCTCGATGAAAGCCCCGGGCTAGGGGCTGCTTTGCATGTCCCGCTGGACGATCGGCTTGCGGCGCAGGTCACCGAGCCAGCCGTGACCTGCCAGCTGCTCCCGACAGACGTTCGGCTGTCGGGACGGCCAATTGAGCGGCCCGGGGGTGGGCTTGACGATCCTCGGTGGGACGTGTCAGGAACTGGCTGCCGCCCCGGCGGACGGCTGCACAAGGGTGGGTCGGGCTCTGCTGCGTGACGCGCCGTGGTCAGCGCACGGGGGAGTCGGAACCCGTCGCTTGGCTGCGGAGAACACGGAGTGCATCGCTGCCGCGAGCGCCAGCACTGCTTGCGCTCCACCGGCGATGCGGAGACGCACGGTGACCTCGCCCCGGTCGTCGACGGTGATCTCTGGGACCCGCCTGGCAGCGCGGGCGACCTGCTCCAGAGCGCCGCGCAGCGCTCCGGCTCCAGCTCCGGCCGGGGCAGTGACCGTGCGGACCAACTGTTTGGGCTGGATGTTCCAGCCGGGCAGCGTTCCGCGGGCCGGGTTCACCGCCTGCTGGTCAAGCCGCGGTCCGGGCAGGTCGTCAGGTGGGTGCTGCGCGGTCACCTCGACGCCCCGGCCCGAGCCGCGTCGCCTTGCGGGGTGTCGTTGGGGCCGGCGCCGCTCACCGCTGCTCGGTCACGCTGTGCGGGTCGGTGTCCCGGCCGGTGAGGCCCTGCGCCTGCTCGTGATCGCTGTGAAAGTCCAGCCACTGCTGCCCGAGCTGCTCGCGGCGGGCCCGGTCGACGTTGTCACGGAAGGCGGGCAGCACGTCGCGTTCCTCCTCCTGGAGGTGGTCCTCGTTGACCTCTTGCGCTGCCCGCACCGCCCGCCACCAACCCTGGCTGCCCGCGGCGTACTCCTGCACAGCCTGGACGCTGTGCCTGATCTCGTTGTGGTCACGTACCGCGTGCTCGGCCTCCTGCGCTGTCTGCTCGTCGGCCCGTACCAGGCTGGGGTACAACACCGACTCCTCGCCGCTGGCGTGGATCTCCAGCAGCTCGGCCAGCGCCGCCCAAGCCTGCTGCAGCTCGCTGACGTCCGACAAGCCCCCGAGGGCGTCGAACTGGCGGCGGAAGGTGTCGTGCTCCCGCTCGATCAGCACCGTGATGTCCCGGTCCGGGCCTGTGGCCGCTGCTGGCGACGCGTCGCGCATCGGTGCCGGCGCGTCGGAGAGCGAGGGGTCCTCCCGCGGGCCCTCGAGCTCGAGCGTCCCGTCGGTGAAGCTCGCCGACCACACTCCGACGCCGCTCTGGATCGGGCCCTGGACGACCCGGCCGGTCTTGATGTCGAACCGGGCGAAGTGGCACGGGCACACCACACTGTCGTCCTCGAGCTCGCCCTCAGCCAGCGAGCAGCCGGCGTGCGGGCAGGTGTCGTCGAACGCGTACACCTCGCCGTCCAGCACCGCCACCGCGACCGCCGTCCCCTCGACGTCAACCGCCACCAACTCGCCTTCGTCCGGCAAAGCGAAGTCGTCGAACTGCTGCGAGGCCACACGGGCACCCTTCTCTGAGCGAAGCCGATCGAGTGCGTAACGCCATCGCGGCGTGCTGCTGTCCGGAGAGTGGTCGGCCTACCCCCCGACTTCGCAGGCACGCTCCGCGGTCCCCACCGCCCCAGGACAGCCTGTCGCACAGCGCGGTCGTCAGATGCTGCGGAACAACAATGTGCCCCGGGCTGCTGTGACCAGGCCTCACACCGTTCGGTCCCGCGGAGTCGCGGCGTAGCGCGACGACCCGCAGGCGTTCCCGAGGAGGTTCAGGTGAGTTCCCCGCTGGATGAGGACGCTCCGGCGCTGGCCCGGGTCGCGGTCCAGGCTGTGACCGTGCTGAACGACGCCACCGCCGAGTCGGTGCACTATCCGGGGCTGACCGGGCTGCGCGACATCGAGGCGGTGATGAGCGCGCTGGCGCGACTCACCGACGAGCTGCAGGAGACCGTCACGCACCTCAACGACTACCTGAGCGAGCAGATGCGCGAGCAACACCTGAACCCGGCGACGGGCGGCTCGCAGACGCCGGAATCGGTCGTAGCCATCGCCAGCGGGGCACTAGATGTTCGATTCCAAGGGGTCCGGCGGCGTGTTGCGCTCAGGAGGGCGTTGAAGGGTGCCCAGGATCGGCGTGCTTACCCGACGCCGAACAGGAGGTTCGCGTGGACGCCGACCTGGACACCC
>JAABUN010003536.1_pt1 | contig 23910 bp, 21 predicted proteins | sample 5559311 | NCBI WGS metagenome assembly JAABUN01 (sample SAMN10711877, study PRJNA513370) | rock metagenome | isolation source: Antarctica rocks | place: Antarctica: Victoria Land, Siegfried Peak sud
CAGTGCTGTCTGTTGCCGCTCTTTTTGGATATTTTACCAATGAAACCATTCTTTTTGCAAGTTGTTGCGGGTTATAAACAGGCGGTGCAGGCTTTAAAATACGACCTGTATAATTAGCGGCATGTTGTATTCCGGGAGTATCTAAAAAAGCAGGGAAAAGATCGCATACATAAATGTTGGGATAATCAATCAATTCTCCGCGTAAAGCTTCAGATAAACCACGAAGTCCGAATTTGCTTGCGCTATAACCTGCACTATAAGGTACGGGAAACCAGCCGCCAACAGAAATATTATTTATAAGCACACCTCCGCTTTGCCTTTTAAAATGTGGCAAAACTGCATGCGCTCCATGCAGATAGCCCATTAAATTTGTCTCTATTACCCTCCTGTGAACTTCAACAGGTGTTTCGGTAAATTCTCCTGCAGCAAGTACGCCGGCATTATTTATCCAAACGTCTATCCGCCCGTTAAAATTGATAGCTGTGGTTGCCAGTTGTTTCATTGCTTCATCGTCTGTAACATCAGTTGGTACAGCAATGGCCACTGCTCCCAGTTCTCTGCATTCCTGCACTAATGCTGCAAGTGCCTCTTCGCGCCGTGCAGCCAGAACAAGCTTAGCTCCATATCGAGCAAACTCAAGTGCAGCAGCACGTCCTGCTCCGCTTGAGGCACCGGTTATCACCACTGTTTTATTCTTTATGTCTCTTGCAATCGCAATTGTACGTTTGTTCATAATAGTAGTTTCAACTTAACTGTACACAACATTTAAGCCATCCCGCTTTTTACATTGCAGGCTAATAAAATAGCCCCTTCTGTTGTTTCTTTTGTTGAAAAATATGCTTATCCTGATGCTGGTCTTATTTTTTAGGACAAAAGAAAAAAGCTTGTATGAGTAACAAAAAAAACATAAACAGCAATGCGGGTGAAAAAACAAATAATGATTCTGATAGAGCAGATAATAATGAACCAAAAAAGCCGTTTTATTTGGATGAAGCACTAAGTGATGAGAACGTTGAAGCAGCCAAAGAAGAAGCCGGGGCAGAGCAACAGCGTAAAGAGGCAATGACTGAACGTGATTAAGAATTTGAAAGACAATAAACGAAAGGTTATGAAGTGAAGATCATCCTTTGCTATGAATACATTGCTAAGTAAATTCCAATTACATTACAGCAGCTACACCTGCGAAACATTTTGCACAAGGCGCTCTTCAATTACCTGCTTAAATGCATTTTTAGGCAGTGCTCCTCTCTGTACCATTGGTTTACCTTGTAACGGTATAAAAAGGAAAGTAGGAATGCTTTGAATGCCAAACAGAGCGGATAGTTCAGCTTCTTTATCTGTATCTGTTTTATAAATAACCAGCTTGCCACTGTACTCATCAGATAGTTCTTCCAGCACGGGAGCTACTGCCTTGCAAGGGCCACACCAATCAGCATAAAAATCAATAATTGCAGGAAGCTGCCCTTTATAATGCCACTCTGTTTCTGTTTCGTAATTAAATATTTTTTCTTTAAAATCTCCTGTGGTAAGTTGTATAGTTGCCATATTAATTGGTTGTAGGTACACTGTCTAAGCTTCAAACAAGATGCCGCATAGCATAATCAGAATAACTATTTTAAGAATCAAGTAATGAACAGGTTTTAAGTTCACCTAATTGATGTATGCAAACAACAGGAAATACTATTTTAATAACTGGCGGAACTTCAGGAATTAGTTTGGCTTTTGCGGAAGAATCTATTCGCCTTGAGAACAAAGTTATTTGGGGACATAGGGAAAACCCACTTAATAAATTTCTTACTGAAGCAATGGAAGCCATTAAAAATCATGTGCTCCAGGCACCCGTTGAAGGGTCTAAAAATTTACGGGAAAAGAGAGAAGCAAATTGTTTGATGTGATGAAATAATGAGCTAAATACCTACTAGTGATTCTGCCCGTTCCCTTTGTGATTTTCCATTGTATCCATAACTTTTTCAGGCATCACATCTTGTGAAAGCTCATTTATTTCAGCATCCTGCGCTTCCTCTATCTCTAACTTTTTGGCAATAGCTGCTACTAATGTAATCAGGCGCGTGATCTCGTGCTCTGCTAACAGGCTTATTTGCAAATCGAGATCCGCCCGTTTATCTGCCTGTGCATCTAAACTGTTCTGGCTCATTAAAACAAACGTTGATAAAAAGATAGCTTCGATCGCTGTTATCAGCGATAAGTCAACGAAAGACGGATCAAAGGGTTTTATTCCAAACCAGCCTAAATTTAAAAGAATCCATACTCCAAAAACTACAATGTGTGTATAAACAAAAGCCATGTTGCTGGTAAAACGGGTAATAGAATCAGCAATTCTTTCTTCAGTTGGCTTCTTATTTTCATCCTCGCGTCTGCGTGCAACAAGTGCCTTTATATTCCTGTTTACGATCTCTGCCATATTCCCCTTCGTTTGCCGCGATTGCTGCTGTTTTTCTTTATTATTCATAAAATCCATTGCTATGTTTCATACACTTATAAGTTAAGAATGTTTTAGGCAAGCAAAAATTATTCTTGTTTAATTATCACTGCTGTCCGGTAAAATCTAAAATTGTAAGATTATCTTTCGAAAGCCTTAAGTGTATTGGAGTTAAACTGTTAAATTATTACACCATCACCTTCATTCATATTAAGGATGAAGGTGTCTTTTTTATAGTACTTCCGGTATTTGTCATTCACTTCTTTAGTCTGCTTTTTATCGTTTATATATAATTCGCCCGACTTTACTTCAATTTTATAATTTTTGCTTTTGTTAATCAAACCGTCTTTCTGCAATTGGTCGGTAAAGTCCTTCATGTTTCTTAATTCTTCCCTGGTGTTCATCATCGATTCCCTGGCGTTTTTCATTGCCTTTTCAACATTTACTCTAACCTCATTCCTGTTTAGGGCTATGTGTGCTCTTTGCTTTTCAAGCTGAACTTTCGCATTTTCCATTTGTGCTTTTACTCTATCTAAATTTTCAACACGAGCCACACGTTCTCTTATATCCCTTTTCATTTTTTCAAAGTCTATTTTCTTTAACGACTCATTCATCTGCTTTTCAATCTTGTCAAAATCAATTCTTTGAATTGCATCATTCAATTCTCTTTGCGCTTTATTAAAATCCATCTTCTTCATTTGCTCGTTAAGCTTTTCAATTTGTTCATCTAATTTCTTCATCGCTGCTTCAATTTTATCCATATCCTCCCCTGTTAAATATCTATCATGTATGCGGGGTGCGGGGGTATCAATGTTTGTTGAATTTGTTTCTTTTCGAAAGGAGTATTTGCCGGATTTTTCCTTTTGACTAAATGCTGAAAATCCAATAATAACCACAGTTGAAGCAAGAACAAATACGATTTTGGCGGCAGAAAAAGGCAGTTTCATAACAGAAGGTTTTTGATGATAAAAAGATTTACGAATAAATTCGTATCAAATATATACGATTAGCTTCGTAGAAAGTGGCTGCTTCTGTTTTTGTTTAGAAAATTTTAACAAATACCTCTGTTATAATACATGTATTGCATAAGTAAGATTTTATGAAGTGCTTTATTATTCGGATTTTTGAGCCAAACCTGCTTACATGAATACGCTAACTAAATGGGGGATTGATGAAGATGTAATAGTCTGTTTCACAAACATAGTAGGTGAAAAATATATTGCAACAGATACTGAAAGTCTTGAAGAATATGGACACGATGAAACAGAGCACTTACTCTATTTACCATCAATTGTTGTAAAGCCACGAACAGCAGAAGAGATAAGTGAAATAATGAAAATTTGTAATGCGCAAAATATACCTGTTACACCAAGAGGTGCAGGCACAGGTTTAAGTGGTGGTGCTTTACCAAACCTCGGTGGGGTTCTTATCTCGACTGAAAGATTGAATTCTATAATAGAAATTGATGAAAGAAATTTACAGGTAACTACTGAGCCGGGTGTTATAACTGAAGTATTGCAAAACGCAGTTAAGGAAAAGGGGCTTTTCTACCCGCCGGACCCCAGCAGCAGAGGCAGTTGTTTTATCGGCGGAAATATTTCGGCAAACAGTGGCGGACCAAAAGCTGTTAAGTATGGTGTGGTGAGGGATTATGTTTTAAACCTGCAGGTTGTGTTGCCTAACGGCGAAATTATTTGGACAGGTGCTAATGTTTTAAAAAATTCGACAGGATATAATTTAACCCAACTGCTTATAGGAAGCGAAGGCACTTTGGCGATTGTTACAAAAATTGTATTGAAACTTATTCCATTGCCTAAGCATGATTTGCTGATGCTTGTTCCATTTAAATCGTTAGAAAAAGCGGGTGAGGCAGTAAGTGCTATTTTCAGGGCGGGCTTTGTACCCAGCGGATTAGAATTAGTGGAAGTGGAAGCGCTGCAAATTGTTAGCGATTATGTTAAAAACACAACTATACCCATCCCTGATGACATTGCCGCACATCTGATTATTGAAGTAGACGGAAACAATATGGACGTGCTAATGAAGGAAATGGAAGAAATAGGCGAGATAATGATGCAGTATGAAGCAGAAGATGTTCTGTTTGCAGACGATGCGCAACAAAAAGCAGAATTGTGGAAGATGCGTCGTATAGTGGCTGAAGCAGTAAAGTTTGCAGGCTATACCATTGAAGAAGATACTGTTGTACCCAGGGCCGAATTACCTGCACTGATTAAAGGTGTAAAAAGATTGGGTGAGGAATTTAATTTTCACGCAGTATGCTATGGACATGCAGGTGATGGCAATTTACACATTCGCATAAAAAAAGCCGGTACGGAAAACAGCCAGGACGACCTTGAAGTGATTGCAGGCATTAGAGCATTGTTCCAACTGGTGTATTCTTTAGGCGGAACAATTAGTGGTGAACATGGTATTGGCTTAATTCAAAAACGGTATTTAGATATTGTATTTAATGAAACACAAATGGAGTTGATGCGGGGCATAAAAAAAGTGTTCGATCCAAAGAATATTTTAAATGCAGGGAAGGTTTTTGATTTAAGTTGAGTGTTTGGGGAGGTTGAATAGTTGATATGTTGAATGGTTGAATGGTTGATGGGTTGAATAGTTGATGGGTTGAATAGTTGAATGGGTTGAGTTGTTTATTTATTGAGCATTGTTTGTGGAGCATTGATTATTGAGTGTTTATTTATTGCTTAGTAAGTGTTTATTCATGTGTTTAAGTAAACAATGGTTACAGTTTCGAATGTCTTTAAAAATAAAACAAATGAAAAAAGTAGGGATGTTGTTATGTGCAGTTTCTATTGCTTATAGTTCGTTTGCACAAAGCGAAGAACAAACCGAACCAAAGAAAAGAAGCTTTAGAAAAGACAATATTTTTTTAGGCGGAGGTATTGGTTTAGGTATCGGCGGATGGAGTGGAGGATTTAATATTGGTGCTAATCCTGAGGGGGGATATACTGTTGCCCAGTGGTTAGATGTTGGCATTTCTACCAATATTAATTATAGTTCTTTTCGTGCCGAAGTAAATAACGGTATTCGCCAACGCACTACAAATTATGGAGGCGGTGTATTTGCACGGCTCTATCCTTATAAAGGGTTTTTTATACAGGCTTTACCGGAATATAATTGGATTACTATAAACCTGAAAGACTTAAGAGCAGGTTCAACAGGAGATGCATTAAAAATTAAACAGGAAGCGCCAAGCTTATTATTAGGTGTTGGATATTCCAGAAGAATGGTAGGCCAGTCCAATTTCTTTACAGTGATCATGTTTGATGCAGGTAATAATCGGAATTCTCCATACATTGATTCGTATGGGAGCAAATTGCCTATTTTAAGAACTGGTTTTAACTTTTATCTTCGTCCAAAGCGGCAATAATTTGTTGTGGCGTTTCAAAAACAGCAATACGTTTTTGCCAGTCTTCGTATAAAAACCCTGATTGCTGCATTTGCTTAATGTGTTCAATAAGATGATCATAAAATCCTGCTGAGTTCAGCAGAATAATTTTCTTATTATGAATGTTTAAAGTGTTCCAGGTAAGCATTTCAAACATCTCGTCTAACGTTCCATGCCCGCCAGGTAATATTATAGCAGCATCGCATAATTCATACATGATCTTTTTGCGTGAATGCATATCTGCTACTACTTGCAAATCTGTTATTCCGGTGTGCTGGTGCTCCCACCCAATCAGTAATTCAGGAATAACACCCATAACTTTTCCGCCATTACCCATCACTGCATCAGCCACTGCTCCCATCAGGCCTTTTCTTCCGCCTCCATATATTAGAGTAATCTGCCGCTTGCCCATAAACCCGCCCAGTTCTTTTGCATGTTGCTGAAATAATGGATTTGTACCTGGTTGAGATCCGCAAAAAACAGCTAACGATTTATATTTCATATCCTACTTTTATGCAGGCAATATTAGCTCATTATTTTTTGCTACTTTGCCAGCTAAACTATCTAACAACAACATAAGCCTATGTCTCCCACGTTGCTTTTTACTTTTGTTATTGGTTATTTTCTTTTGTTGTTAGGTGTAGCATGGTACACCAGCCGCAATAGCAACAACGATACTTTTTTTATCGGAAACCGCAACAGTAACTGGATGTTGGTAGCTTTTGGCATGATCGGCACGTCGTTAAGCGGGGTAACGTTTGTTAGTGTTCCCGGTACTGTGGGAATTGGAGGGTTTGGATATTTTCAGGTGGTGCTTGGATATTTTATTGGGTATTTTGTAGTGGCTTTTGTGTTGCTGCCTTTGTACTATAAAATGAACCTTACTTCCATCTACAATTATTTATTGCAACGCTTTGGGTTTACTGCTTATAAAACAGGCGCTTTGTTTTTTATAATTTCACGAACATTAGGCGCCACTGCACGCTTATACCTTGTTATTAATGTTCTCCAGATTTTTATTTTAGATGAAATGAATGTTCCCTTTTGGGTAACCACCTTTGTTATTCTTCTCATGATCTTATTGTACACTTTTGAAGGTGGCGTACGCACTATTGTATTTACAGATACGCTTCAAACTTCATTTATGCTTCTCGGTTTAATTATTTGCGTTTTTTATTTAATGAACCAGCTAAACTTTTCTTTGCCTGATACTTTTTCAGCTTTACGTTCACACAACTATTCAAGAATTTTTAATACCGACGTAAAGAGTGCAGGCTTCTTTCTAAAAACAATTATTGGCGGCGCATTTATAACAATTGCCATGACGGGACTCGACCAGGAGATGATGCAGAAAAACATAAGTGTACGTAACCTGAAAGACTCCCAAAAGAACATGATAACACTTAGCCTTTTGCAAGGCATAGTGGTGTTTATCTTTCTTGTTATGGGTGGTTTGTTATACATATACGCAATAAACAAAGGCGCAACTTTTCAACAAGTGCTTGTTGAGGGCAAACTGCAAACACAATTTTTATTAGAGGGTAAGAATATTATTGGCGATAATATTTTTCCGCAAATTGCTTTTAGTTATGTGCCTCCTTTTATCGGTATTATATTTATTCTTGGTTTAATCTCTGCCTTGTTTCCCAGCGCAGACGGCGCGTTGACAGCCCTAACTTCTTCTTTTTGTATAGACATCATTGGCTTAAAAAGAAATGAAGAATGGGATGAAGCAAAAAAGAAAAAGATCAGGATGACAGTTCACTTAACCTTTGCTGTCATTTTCTTTATTTGTGTTATGTTTTTTAAATGGATAGATAACAAATCTATTATTGATATTATTTTGAAATTAGCAGGTTACACTTATGGACCTTTGCTTGGCTTGTTCTCTTTTGGTATATTAAGCAGGCGAAAATTACCTGAAAGCGCTCTTGTTCCTGTTGTATGTTTGATAGCTCCTGCTATTTGTTATTTTATAAGCGAGAATGCAACTAAATGGTTTGGTGGCTTTCAAATAGGAATTGAGTTGCTGATATTAAACGGGCTGCTTACTTACTTAGGGTTATTATTAATTTCGAAAAAACGGACAGGTGCAAACCAGGTTTTAAAAGCAGAAGCTTAGGATTATATAAATCCTTATTAAAGAAATTGCTGTTTCCATATTTTCATAATTCAATAATTTATTATGCCTGCTCAAATTATCTCACATAAAGCTGAAGAATATGCAGCACTGCATACATCTCCGGAAGATGCTTTACTTAAGCGGATTAATAAAGAAACTGCTCAAAATCATCCACAGGCCCATATGTTAAGCGGTCACGTTCAGGGGAGATTTTTGTCTTTTTTAAGTACCATTCTTCAGCCTCAATACATCTTAGAAATAGGCACTTTTACAGGATATAGCGCTTTGTGTCTTGCCAAAGGGCTTATATCCGGAGGAGAGCTTCATACAATTGAAATAAGAAAAGAAGATGCAGAAACTGCTTTAACGAATTTTAAATTTGTAGAAAAAAATAAACAACTAATATTGCATTGCGGAGAAGCACAAAAGATTATACCAACACTGCCCTACAAATGGGATTTGGTATTTATTGATGCGGACAAAGTAAGATATATTGAATATTACGAAATGGTTCTGCCGCAATTATCAGACAGAGGGCTCATCGTTGCCGACAATGTTTTGTTTCACGGGGAAGTGCTTGAAAGTACTATTGAAGGGAAAAATGCCCGGGCAATTGATGCATTTAATAAACACGTAGCTAACGACTTAAGAGTACAACAGGTTATGTTAACCGTTAGAGACGGATTGCTGTTAATAAAAAAGAAATAATGCTAAAATTTCCTAAGCGCATTTCAACCTTGCTTGCCTCTTTGCTATTATTGTCTTCGGCTTTTGCCCAATCAGAAAAAGAAAGAATAAATACTTATATCAGCCAATACGCTGATCTCGCCATTAGCGAAATGCTTAGAACAGGCGTTCCCGCATCTATTACATTAGCACAAGGTATTCATGAAACTGCCGGCGGGCAAAGTGATCTTGCTGCTTATGCCAATAATCATTTTGGTATAAAATGTAACAGCACCTGGACCGGTGAAACCATGTCGCACGACGATGATTCAAAAGGTGAGTGTTTCAGAAAATATACGTCGGTTGAAGATTCTTATAAAGATCATTCTGAGTTTTTAAAGAGACCACATTATGCTTCTCTTTTCAAACTCGACCCCACTGATTTTGAAGGGTGGGCAAAAGGGCTAAGAAAGGCGGGCTATGCTACTAACCCTGTTTATGCGCAAAAACTAATAAAGATAATTGTTGATAATAATTTACAGCAATATACTTTAATTGCTATGGAACGCAAGCAAGGCAATGAGAACAATACGTTTGCATTTGCCAATAATAATAGCCCGGAGAAAGACGATCTAAAAAACGCAGTCTCAAAAATACGGCAAGCTTTAACTAATGCTAAGCTTGCTGCTAAGCAAAGCTTTGAAAAAGCATCTTCCATAAAAAAAGGAAGTTACCCTGTTAACGCTATATTCAATATCAACGAGGCAAGAGTTATTTTAGCTCCTGCCGGAAGTTCGTTATTTGCCATAGCTGCTAATTACAATGTTGCTTACAAGAAATTATTGGAATTTAACGACCTTGACGAAACAGATATTCTCGCTGAAGATCAATTGATCTTTCTACAAAAGAAATCAAAGAGAGGTATGAAAGATTTTCATGTAATCGAGGAAAATGAAGATCTGCATGATGTTGCTCAAAAAGAAGGTATTCAGTTATCAAGTGTTTTAGAATTTAATCATTTACAAAAAGGAATGATACCTGCTGTTGGCGAAAAAATATATCTCAAATCTCCTGCTCCTGTATCCCCAAAATTAGCATTTACAAACATTAGCGGCAAAAGTATAAGTATGAAATAAGGGCTTACCTTGGCGCAAAATTATTTTGATGTTAACTACTATACAAGTTCACGATAAATATTTTGTTCCCTACTTAACCGCCGGAGAAATTGTTGATAAAGTAAAAGAACTTGCCGAAAAACTTAATAAGGATTATGAAGGAAAGCGGCCATTATTCATCTCCGTTTTAAACGGTTCTTTCATGTTCTCCGCCGACTTGTTTAAGTACCTCACCATTGAAGCGGAGATTTGTTTTATTAAACTTGCTTCTTATAAAGGAACCAAAAGCTCTGGTCAAATTATAACTGCTATTGGCCTCGATACTGATATTCATGGCAGGGATATTATTATTTTAGAAGACATTATTGATACCGGAAAAACCATCAACCAGTTTTTGCCACAGGTATATAACCAGCAGCCATCTTCATTAAAAATTGCTGTTCTGCTGCATAAACCTGAGGCTACAATACATCCTATCCACATTGATTATATCTGCTTCACTATTCCTGATAAGTTTGTTGTTGGATACGGGTTGGATTATGACGGGTTAGGAAGAAATCTTTCCCAGTTGTATCAACTTAAGTAAGATTACTGAAAATTAAAGGGCCGGAGTTAGGATTTTTACGTGTTTGTGTGTATTTTGTATTGAATACCAGAACGTGAGGCACTTCTACACCACTTTGTTTGCCTGTTTATTAACTGCTTCTGCCTCTTCCCAATACTATTTGCGTGGAGAAGTAAGAGATGAGCAGGGGCATGTTTTACCGGGTGCAAAAATTACGCTCTTCTCCAAAGGAGACTTTTTATATTACTCTGGTTCTTTAGGTGCTTTTGGAATTCCAACCCGGCTTAAAACAGACACCATCACTTTATCATTCGAAGGATACGAAATATTGACTAAGGCTGTTAATACAAGTCAATACGGTGTTTTTACTATAAAGATGCTCCCTTTCAAATCAAGTTCTACACCACTGCGGCTTTTATCTCTTACCAAAAATTTTTCTCCTGAAAAAAAGCTTCCGGCTTTTGAGGGTGGCGAAAGTTATTCTTCCACAATTGAAAACCCATTTATCAATACCTCAAATTATGCTGAAACCGGTTTTGCCTTACATGCAGATCGTGCAAGCTATAGCAACATCAGGCGGTTTTTAAATATTAAAAGCAAGCCTCCCGTGGATGCGGTTCGCATAGAGGAAATGCTTAATTATTTCAACTTCCGGTCTAAGCATATAAACGACCAGAAAGAAACTTTTACAGTAAATACCCATATAACGTCCTGCCCCTGGAATAAGGAAAGTCAATTGTTATTTATTAATCTCCAGGCTAAAAAAATCAACCTCGACAGAACGCCTCCTACCAATCTTGTTTTCCTGATAGATGTATCAGGAAGCATGGATCAACCCAACCGTTTGCCGCTTTTAAAGAGTGCCTTTAAGCTGCTGGTTGAAAACCTTCGAACTATAGATACCGTTTCGATAGTTACTTACGGCACGGCTGTAGCGGTAATGCTGCAACCTACAGGTGGCAACGATAAGGGAAAAATTATAGAAGCAATTGAAGGCCTTACTCCTGCAGGTTCTACGCCCGGGGAATCTGCCATACGTATTGCTTATAGATTAGCAAGAAACGCCTTTATTAGGAATGGAAATAACAGGGTAGTACTTGCAACAGATGGTGATTTTAACGTAGGTCAGACTACCGAAAAAGAATTGGAAGAACTGATAGCTCAACAAGGAAAGACCGGTATTTATCTTACCTGCCTTGGTGTTGGAATGGGTAATTATAAAGACAGTAAACTGGAAGCGCTCGCTAAAAAAGGGAATGGAAATTTTGCATATTTAGATAGCGAAAAAGAAGCCGAAAAAGTGTTGATTGAAGAGTTTGCGCAAACATTATACACAGTAGCAAATGACGTGTTTCTCACTGTGAAATTTGATGATAAATTAATAAAAAGCTACCGGCTGATCGGGTTTGATAACAAAGAAAATGCCATTACCGATAGCATTAGTGAACTCGATGGTGGCGAAGTGGGAAGCGGCCAATCCTTACTTTCAGTTTTCGAAATACTGCCTGCCCTTTCAGACAGCGCTTTTATCAATACAGGGCAAACAGTAGCTACATTACAGCTTTCTTATAAAATACCAAATGAAGAAGAATTGCTTACCGAAGCATTTAGTGTACTAAACAATTATGAACCTATTGGTAAAGCAGATTCCTGTCTTCGTTTTGCAACTTCGGTAGTTATGTTTGGGTCGTTATTAAAACAATCGAAGTTTGCAAAGGATGTTTCGTGGGATGATGTTCAGCAATTAGCATTGGGTTGTGCAGATAAAAAAGATTTGCTCCAAATGGAATTTATTCAGTTAATTGAAAAGGCGAGAAAACTATACCCGGTCCGAAATAGAAAAAAAGGAAATTTATTGTCTTTTAAATCCTCCCGTTCAGTTCCCCGTTTTTGATTTACAAAGCAGTTTTTGCTTTTTGTACATTTGCCTGCAATTTTTAAAATTACAGTTGCAACAAACCGCAACCAAAAGGTGAAACAACATTATGGAACTAAGCAAAAATTATATCCCCTCGCTAACAGAAGACAAATGGTACAGGCATTGGATGAGCAACGAATATTTTACCAGTAAGCCCGATAACAGGCCTCCTTTTACCGTAGTGATACCTCCTCCAAACGTTACGGGTGTGTTGCACATGGGCCATACATTAAACGAAACTGTTCAGGATATTTTAGTGCGGAAGGCACGCATGAGCGGCTTTAATGCATGCTGGGTTCCGGGAAGCGATCATGCAAGTATTGCTACCGAAGCAAAGGTGGTACAAATGCTGAAGGAAAAAGGAATTGACAAAAACAATCTGTTGCGCGAAGAATTTTTAAAATATGCATTTGAGTGGAAGGAAAAATATGGAGGTATTATTTATAACCAGATTGAAAAGTTAGGTTGCAGTGTTGACTGGAACCGCACAACTTTTACAATGGACCACCATTATTACAAAGCGGTAATAAAAGTATTTATTGACCTCTATAATAAAGGGTTGATCTATCGGGGCGCAAGAATGATCAATTGGGATCCTGCCGCTAAAACTGCTTTAAGCGACGAAGAGGTTGAGTATAAAGATGTGCAGGGAAAGTTGTATTATTTGAAGTATGAGTTGGCAGATGACAGTTCACAGATGACTGATACTGTAAATCCGAATACTGTCAACCGTCATTTTTCATCTGTCAACTATATTACCATTGCTACCCAGCGTCCCGAAACAATTATGGGCGATACCGCCATTTGTGTAAACCCAAACGATGAACGTTATGCTCATTTAAAAGGTAAGTATGCTGTAGTGCCTTTAATCAATCGTCGTATTCCCATCATTTTTGATGAATATGTAGATCCTTCATTTGGAACAGGCGCATTAAAGGTTACGCCTGCACATGATATAAACGATTACAACCTTGGCCTTAAAAATAATCTGGAAGTCGTAGATACCTTAAATGAAGACGGAACATTAAGTGCAGCAGCACAGATATATGTAGGGGAGGACAGATTTATTGCACGAAAAAAAATTATAAACGAGCTTCATGAAAAAGGTTACATACTTAAAGAAGAAGAATACCCTACAAGATTAGGCTACAGCCAGCGAAGCGGCGCTGTTGTTGAGCCGCGGATTTCTACACAATGGTTTGTAAAGATGAAGGATTTAGCAGAGCCTGCGCTAAAAGCTGTTGCAGATGGAGATATTAAAATACATCCGGCAGATAAATTTTTAGCAACTTATAAATACTGGCTTGAGAATGTAAAAGACTGGTGTATAAGCCGCCAGTTGTGGTGGGGGCAACAAATACCTGCATGGTACGATAAGCAGGGCAATATGGTAGTGGATGAAACTGCTGAGAAAGCTTTGGAAAAATTCAAAATTCAAAATTCAAAATTCAGAATTGAAGACTTAAGGCAGGATGAAGATGTTCTTGATACCTGGTTCTCATCCTGGCTTTGGCCTATTGAGGTTTTTAACGGCATTTCTCAACCCGGCAATAATGCGGTTGATTATTATTATCCAACTTCTGTTTTGGTTACCGGCCAGGATATTATTTTCTTTTGGGTTGCGCGTATGATTATGGCAGGCATGCATTATAAAAATAAAAAGCCTTTTACCGATGTATATTTTACAGGAATGGTAAGAGATAAGCAGGGAAGGAAAATGAGCAAAAGCTTAGGTAATAGCCCTGATTTGCTTGAGCTGATTGATAAATACGGGGCAGATGCAGTGCGCTTTGGAATCATGATTTCTTCCCCCGCCGGTAACGACCTCCTGTTTGATGAAGCCAGCCTTGAACAAGGCCGCAACTTTAACAATAAACTATGGAATGCCTTAAAGCTGGTAAAGATGTGGGAAGGGAAGCAGGTGCAGTTGCCGGTTACAGGTTACGAGTTACAAGATACAAGTTACCAGGAACCGGAAACCAGAAACCAGAAACCAGCTTCCGGCTTTGCAGTGCAGTGGTTTGAAAACAGGCTAAATGAAGTATGTGCTGAAGTTGAAACCCTTTACACTCAATTCCGTTTAAGTGAAGCATTAAAAAACATCTATTCGTTAATTTGGGATGACTTCTGCAGTTGGTATCTCGAATGGGTTAAACCAGGATTTGAAAAACCTATTGAAGCAGCCATTTATAATAAGACAGTTGAATTTTTTGAAGACTTAATGCAACTGTTACATCCCTTCATGCCTTTTATTACAGAGGAAATTTATCATTTGCTGCAGGAGAGAGAAGATGATTTATGTGTAAAGCAATTTAATAAAAACCAACCGGCAGGTAGTGAAATATTGGCCAAAGGTGAGTTATTAAAAAAGGTAATTTCAGCGCTTCGCGATGCACGTAATAAAAACCAGTTAAAACCTAAAGAAGCTATAAAGGTTAACATTCAAACTTCAAATAGTAAAGCTTACCATGATATTGAAGATATTTTAGCCAAACAGGTAAATGCAGAAACAATAAGCTTTACTAAAGAAGCCGTTGCAAATACAATTGTTGTTGCAGTTGAAAAAGACAAATTTTTTATTGAAACAAATCAACAACTGGATGCAGTTGTTTTGAAAGAAGAACTTTTGAAGGACCTTGAACATCAGCAACGCTTTTTAGAAAGCGTATTAAAAAAATTAAGTAATGAACGCTTTGTTTCCAACGCAAAACCTGAAGTAGTTGCACTGGAAAACAAGAAGCAATCAGATGCTGAAGCGAGGATAAAAGTTATAGAAGAAAGTTTGCTGAACCTGTAAAAGATAAATTTAAGTTCTTATTTTTTTTGCTATCATTATTAGTCTCGGAGATTTGCGGATGTCATAATCAGCTAATTTATAATTGCCATAAACTTCTTGTATCTGTAATCCCTGTCGGGCAAACATATCAGTAAAGTTTTCCAGGGTAAACTTTGCAACTTTTTCTTTAAATAAATGCCGGGTTATACCTTTTTCATCCACTTGTATCTGCTTAAAAAAATGTTCTTCATCGTGCCATTTTGCTATTCTAAATTTAACGTCGTCAACTTTTTTCTCATGACTTTTTTCCAAATGCTTTTCTTCGTAATAAACATTAAGATAATCCATTACAAAAGCACCATTGGTTGTTAGCGATTTAGCAATGGTTCTGAGGGCATTATTATGTTCTCTTACCGTACGGAAATAGCCAAAGCTGGTAAAGAAATTAAAAGCATAATTGAAATACCTGATCCAAAAGGGAAGCCGCATATCGTGCTGAAAAAAGTGAAGATTATCATCTTCACTTTCCTTCGCTTCGTTAATTGATTCAAATGAAAGGTCAATTCCTGTAACATCAAAACCTATTTCAGCTAAAGCCCTGCTATGTCTGCCTTTTCCGCATGCTGCATCAAGCATTCTGTTACCCGGTTCAGGTTGCAAATGCGCAATTAACCGTCTTATAAAAGCAAGGGCTTCATCGTCATCCCGGTTGTTATATAATAAATGATAATAAGGAGAATTAAACCATTCTTGAAACCAGTCTTTCTCAGGCATGATATGTTCTGTATTGAAACAAAGGTAAGTCAGGTAAATAAAAATCATACACTTATATAAACACAATATCAGCTATCTCAGGTCATGTTCTTCTGCGATATCAATTATAAAATTCATGAATTTTATAGTTTTTTCTGCTCCTTTTCCATCAGAATTTCAACGAATAAATAATCTTTTTTCAGTTATGTTTGCAATCCTTTAAATACAGTTAATGGCACTTATAAAAAGTATTTCCGGTATTCGTGGTACTATTGGTGGCAAGCCGGGTAATACCCTTAGCCCTTTAGATGTAGTAAAATTTACTGCAGCTTACGGAACATGGATATTGCAACAGAATAACGGAAAAAAAGTTGTGGTTGGCCGCGATGGAAGAATAAGCGGAGAAATGGTGCAGCAAATAGTTGTGAGCACACTAATTGCTCTTGGTTTAGATGTAATTGATGTTGGCTTAAGTACCACTCCAACAGTTGAAATGGCTGTTGGGTTTGAGCAGGCAGCAGGTGGTATTATACTTACTGCCAGCCATAACCCCAAAGAATGGAACGCACTAAAATTATTAAACAGTAAGGGCGAATTTATTAGCAGCGAAGATGGTGCGGCTATTTTGAAAATGGCAGAAGACGAAAGCTTCACTTTTGCTACAGTGGATAAGCTGGGAAATTATTCTCAAAATACAACTGCCTTACAACAACATATTAACGCTGTTGTAAATCATCCTCTCGTAAATGCAGCCGCAATAAAAAAAGCAAATTTAAAAATAGTGGTTGATGCTATAAACAGTACAGGCGCTATTGCTTTACCACTATTACTAAAAGAACTGGGTGTAACAGATATAACGGTATTAAACGAAGAAGTCAATGGAAAGTTTGCGCACAATCCTGAACCTCTGCCGCAGCATTTGATGCAATTATGCAACGAGGTTAACAGGCAGAAAGCAGATTTAGGCATAGCAGTAGATCCCGATGTGGACAGGCTTTGCTTTGTTTGCGAAGACGGAACATTATTTGGCGAGGAATATACTTTGGTTGCCATTGCCGATTATGTATTGCAGCATAAAAAAGGCAATACAGTAAGTAATATGTCGAGCACAAGGGCTTTAAAAGATATTACTGTTAAACATGGGGGAGAATATTTTCCCAGTGCAGTAGGAGAGGTTAATGTTGTAAACCGCATGAAGGAAGTTGATGCCGTAATAGGCGGAGAAGGCAACGGGGGAATTATTGTGCCCGATCTGCATTATGGAAGAGATGCCTTGATTGGGATTGCCTTATTTCTAACCCATTTAGTTAAGAGTAACAGGAGCATTAAACAGTTACGCGGCTCCTATCCCGATTATTTTATCAGTAAAAATAAAATTGAGCTCGAGCAGGGCTTTAATGCAAGATCAATTTTTGATAAAATAAAAACCAAGTATAAAAATAACCCGGTTAATACAGAGGATGGTTTGAAGATAGAATTCGAGAAGGATTGGGTGCATTTACGTACAAGCAATACCGAGCCGATTATACGTATTTATGCCGAAAGTAATTTTGAAACCACCGCCGAAAATATTGCACGAAAAATAATGCAGGATATAAGGGAGAATATGTAAGGAAGCCTTAAAGAATTGAGAAATAAGGATATAGAGCTATTCGTCTTTTTTTATCTATAAGTACTCCTGATTTTTTAATCTTTTTCCTTGCTAAATGTTTTAGAAAAGGCATACAAGTTGTACCTTTGTTGAAACAAAAAATATTTATGAAAAAAGTATACTTATCGTTATTAGTACTGATCATTTCTGTACAGGGTTTCAGTCAATTTATGTTTGCAGATACTTATCAGGAAAATTTTGACATCATGGGTTCATCCGCTACAGCCACCTTACCAGCCAATTTTAGGGTAAGCACCAGTAACATTGCAAGAAACGTGTCAAGCTTTGCAAACGCTACAACTACAACTATGCAAAGTGGACGAAACAACTTAAGCACTACTGCCACACCCGGTATTTATAATTTTGGCGCCAGCAATCCTGCAACCGACAGGTCTTTAGGCGCATTAGGAGGAACTGCAGTTCAAAGCGCTAATTTCTATTTCTATTTAAAAAATGGCAGTGCTACCAATATTAATAATTTTAATATAAGCTATAGTGTAGAAAAATACAGGAACGGAATGAGTGCAAATGGTGCTTCTATAATGCTGTATTATTCATCAGATGGTGTAACTTTTATGCCTGCTCCTGCTGCATCCAATACTGCATTCAATACTGTTTTTACCGCAAATGCTGATAATTCAGGAACAACTAATGCACCTATAGAAACGAGATCCATCACTAACCAGGTATTAGATGTTAGTGTTCCTGCAGGACAAAATTTGTATCTGGCCTGGAATTACTCTACTCCTACAGGCAATTTCACCGCTAATGATGCTATTGCTTTAGGTATTGACGATATTACAATTAAGGCCAATTTCGCTCCACTTATGCCTATAGGCCTTGCTAATTTTAAAGCTGCCCAACGTACAAATGCAATTGAAGTTAGCTGGAATGCATTATCAGAAAGCAACATGCTGCGTCACGAAATTGAAAGAAGCACAAATGGTTCATCATTTACCATAATTGGAGCTGTTGCTGCACAAAACAGCAGTGTTGTTTATAAATACAACTTCCTTGATGCCACACCTACAAAAGGAAACAATTATTATCGCTTACGTTCTACAAGCCTTTCCGGCGATGTTACTTACAGCAATATTCTTCGCCTAAATATGGGTGCGGGAAGAACAGATATGGTTGTAATTTCTAATCCTGTAAGAGGCGGTATCGTAAATCTGCAATTATCAAATATGGCGAAAGGTAAGTACGCGATAAATGTTTTCAATAATGTTGGTCAAAGAGTTTATACCCAGTCAATGGATCTTACAGACGGGTCATCTTCAGAAGCTATAAATCTTCCATCTAATGTTGCAAAGGGTACTTACTTTGTGCAACTAACTAATGGTTCTAAAAGGTTTACTAAACAAATATTAGTACAATAAGACTTTCTACTTATAATTAATTTAAAGCTGCTGTACAAAACTGCAGCTTTTTTATTTTAGAAAAGCTCCTTTAGAATATAGTTATTTTTGCAGCCGTTTTAGTGTATTCAAATATTATAGTGTATAATAATGGGAGTACTGCTTATTAAGTATTAAACCGTGCTTATACAAACACTTGAAGAGATTAAACGCTTAACATGCCCAACAGAATATATTTTGACAATGCCGCTACAACCTGTCTTGATTCACAGGTTCTTGAGGCTATGATGCCTTATCTTACTTCCTGTTATGGAAATCCGTCTTCTATCTATAGTTATGGACGGGAGAGCCGTCTTGCTATTGAAAATGCACGCAAAACAGTAGCTAAGATATTAAATGCACATCCTGCCGAAATATTTTTTACCAGCGGCGGCACCGAAAGCAGTAATACTGCCATAACAGCTTCAGTAAGAGATTTAGGTTGTAAGCATATTATTACCTCTCCGCTCGAGCACCATGCTACTTTACATACAGTTGAGTATTTGTTTAATAAGGGCGAAGCGGGATTAAGCTATGTAAAAGTTCTTTCTGACGGACATATAGATGTAAGTGACCTTGAAAATTTATTGGCGAAAACTAAAGAGAAATGCCTTGTTACCCTTCTGCATGCCAATAACGAAACAGGAAATATGTTGGATATACATGCTGTTGGTAAAATATGTAATCAATACAGTGCTGTTTTTCATAGCGATACTGTACAAACTATTGGCCACTTTCCGTTTGATTTAAGAAATACACCTGTTCATTTTATTACCGGCGCAGCCCATAAATTTCATGGGCCAAAAGGTGTGGGCTTGTTGTATATAAACGAAAATATTAAGATCAGACCTTTTTTGCACGGTGGCAGCCAGGAAAGGAATATGCGTGCGGGTACAGAAAACCTTTACGGAATTGTAGGTTTTGCAAAGGCTTTTGAAATTGCTACTGCTAACTTTGAAAGAGACACCAACTATATAAAAAGCATCAGGTTGTACATGATGGAACAACTGCAAAAGAATATTTCCGGTGTAAGCTTTAATGGGGATCCTCTGGGAAATTCGTTGTACACGGTATTAAGTGTAAGTTTTCCAAAGACTGATAAAAGTGAAATGCTCCTTTTTAACCTCGACATTAATAATATTTGTGCAAGTGGTGGCAGCGCCTGTACCAGCGGCGCTGATGCCGGAAGCCATGTAATAAGAGCGATCAACAATAACCCCGATCAGGTTACTGTTCGTTTTTCATTTAGCAAAAACAATACAAAAGAAGAAGTGGATATGGTTGTTGAGAAGCTAAAGGATATGATTTGAAAGGGGTACATTCAGCCAATATGAAACGATCGGGGAAACGCTATTTCATTAACTACAAATAGGGGTAATTGTTTTTTGTTTATCGTTGCGTAGATATTTATCGCGTCATATCTTTCGAAGGCAACCGGTTGGTTTTAAAAACAACTGGACAGGGTGGAACGACTTTAAGGATGAGCAATTACACCTGGTTAAACAATAAGATGGAGAAAAGTAACCTTAAAAAAAACGTGTATTTATCTTAAACATGTCAGCATCCCAACACCCTATTGACACACCAAACGCTTCAAAAGCGTTTAAAGATTTTTATCATTATTTCTTTGAAGACCTTTATCCGGCTGTAAAATTTACGCCGATAGTTATTGTTAAGGACAAGACCAAATAATAAAATAAAGCCGGGTACTAAAAATGGCAGTATATAGATAGTATGTTTTTGCATGCTGCCCACCGGTATTTGTTTACCGTTGCATTACCTCCCCCCAAATCTTTATAATAACTTGTAAGAAACACGAATTAAAATATCTTTTTAATAATTTTTCCATTTTAATTCTTTGCGTTACTTTTGCCGTCCAAAATTTAAAGGTTCATAATGCCTACAATACAGCAGTTAGTTAGAAAAGGTAGAGAAATTATAAAAGCAAAGAGCAAATCAAGAGCGCTTGATGCTTGCCCGCAGCGCCGTGGTGTATGTACAAGGGTATATACAACAACTCCCAAAAAACCCAATTCGGCTTTACGTAAAGTTGCCAAAGTACGTTTAACAAATAAGATTGAAGTTATTGCTTACATCCCTGGTGAAGGTCATAACCTGCAGGAGCACTCAATCGTTCTAATTCGTGGAGGAAGGGTAAAAGATCTGCCAGGCGTGCGTTATCATATTGTAAGAGGCAGCCTTGATACTGCCGGTGTAAAAGACCGTAAGCAAAGCCGCTCTAAATACGGAACCAAGAAAGAAAAGGCAAAAGGCGGAGGAGCAGCGGCAGCACCTGCCAAGAAGAAATAATCTTTTAAATAATTAAACCTAAGCAGCTAAGCTGTAGTAAAATATAAAGTAACATGCGTAAAACGCAACCCAAAAAAATTCCTTTAGCGCCAGACCCTAAGTTTAACGATAAACTGGTTACACGTTTTGTAAACAACTTAATGTGGCAGGGTAAAAAAAGTATTGCCTTAACTATTTTCTACGATGCTTTGGAGAGAGTAGCTAAGCAAACCAACGAAGACGGATATGAGATTTGGAAAAGAGCTTTAGCAAATGTAACTCCTGGTGTAGAAGTTCGCAGCCGCCGTATTGGTGGGGCTACATTTCAAATTCCTTCAGAAGTGCGTCAGGACAGAAAAATATCGTTAAGCATTAAATGGCTGGTACGTTTTAGCCGCGAAAGAAACGGACGCAGCATGTCTGAAAAATTAGCAAATGAAATTATTGCTGCAAGCAGAGGGGAAGGCGGTGCTTTTAAAAAGAAAGAAGATACACACCGTATGGCAGAAGCTAATAAAGCTTTCTCGCACTTTAAGGTATAGAAGAGTTACTACTTCTAAAAAAGCCGCTCATTTGGGTGGCTTTTTTTATTTCAGTTCTAATACACATATATTATTCCTCTATTGCTTTTAATCTTCACCGATTAAATTTTGCTTTAATATTTTTTTAATTTGATATAAATTTTGTTAATACAATGGTTAGGGTTAGATTTATAACTTCATTCAACCTTATAATGATTGCTATGGCAAAAAAACTAATTGTTAACAGTTTACTATTAACTGTATGCTTACTCTTATTTTCTACCCTTACGTTCGCACAAAAAACGATAAGTGGTAAAGTAACCGGAACAAACAACCAACCGGTTTCTGGTGCTACCGTTGCTGTAAAAGGAACCGCTATTGCAACACAAACGGATGCACAGGGAAATTTTACCCTAAATGCACCCAGTGACCGTTCAACTCTTGTAATTACAAATGTTGGTTTTGAGGCTGCTGAAGCTACTGCAAATGCAGGAGGCCCTGTTGATATTTCTTTAAAAGCATCTAATGCCACACTTACCGAAGTGGTAGTAACGGGGTATTCGTCCCAAGCCAAAAAAGACATAACCGGTTCGGTGGCCGTTGTGAATGTGAAAGAATTAACAGCTAATCCAGGCTCAAATATCCAAAGTCTTCTACAGGGTAGAGCTGCCGGAGTTACTGTTGGTACGTCTGGTGTTCCCGGTGCTGGTGCTAATGTACGTATTCATGGATACAGTACATTCGGAAATAATGAACCTTTGTATATCGTAGATGGAGCACGTGTAGGTGCTATTACAGAATTGAATCCTAATGATATTGAAACAATGCAGGTATTGAAAGATGCTTCAGCAGCATCTATCTATGGTTCGGCTGCTGCAGGTGGAGTTATTATTATTACCACTAAAAAAGGAAAAGTTGGTCGCTCTAAAGTTACTTATGATAGTTATTATGGTAACCAAACTTTTACCAAGAGATTGGATCTGTTGAATACGAAGGAATATGGAGATTATCTTTACTTATTAGCTCTAAATTCAGGTAATGTATTAAATGGCCAATTCAAGCACGGCCAGTATGCAGGCCCGACAGGCATAAGTACTACAGGACCTATTATCCCGGCATATATTTATGCCGGCGGTGGGCAGCCAGGTGGAAAATCTGGAGGAATTGCAGCCGGTGATCCTGCTGCTGATCCTTCCAAATATAAACTTGATTTATTTGACGTTAATGGCCCTGGTACATACCAAATTGTTGCCGCAAACCAGGAAGGAACAGATTGGTTAGGAGCAATTCTGCAGAAAGCGCCTCAGCAAAACCACCAGGTTACTGTTTCAGGTGCTACCGATAATGCTAATTACCTTTTTGGTTTAGATTATTTTGATCAGAAGGGAATTATTTATACCACTCGTATCAACGCTATGCCATAAGGTCGAACACCAGTTTTGTAATAAAAAATAAAGTAAGGGTAGGTGAAAACCTCCAGGTCAATTTTACCAATAGAACAGGAGTACAGGCATTCCTCAACCAGAATGAGGGAAACCCAATTGCCTTTTCCTATCGCAATCAGCCAATTATTCCTGTTTTTGATATAGCAGGAAATTATGGTGGGGCCAGAGGTGCTAACCTCGGTAATTCTTCAAATCCTTACGCTAATTTAGATAGAAGAAAAAATGGACGGGAAAAAAGAGTAGGTTTGATTGGAAGCATATTTGCGGAATTTGATTTCTTACGCTACTTTACTTTCCGCTCAAATTTAGGGATGGATTTTGGCAATAGAAGCGATTATCTTTTTACTGGCCCAATCTATGAAAACCCTGAAGGAAGAACAAATATTGCTCAGTTCGGTGAAGGCCAGGGGTATGGATATCAACTAACCTGGTATAATACTTTAAATTTCAAAAAAACTTTTGGGGACATACATGAGATAAAAGCTTTATTGGGAACTGAAATAGTTCAAAGCCAGGGGAGAAATATAAATGCAAGTGCATCAGATTTTTTTAGCTTAGATCCCAATTTTCAGCAGGTAAGTTCGTCTCTTAGTCTTACACCTTTTGGATCAAGTAGCCTATTCAGAAGCAGGAAATATTCACCCATTATTGCCCAGGTAAATTATTCCTTAATGGACAGATATTTATTGAGTGCATCATTTAGAAGAGATGGTTCTTCAGATGCTTTCGGGCCTACTCATAAGTATGGAAATTTCCCTGCTTTTAGTGTCGGATGGAGGGTTTCAGAGGAGCCTTTCTTTAAGAATGTTAAAGGGGTGAATGATCTGAAGGTTCGTT
>JAABUN010003537.1_pt1 | contig 23905 bp, 24 predicted proteins | sample 5559311 | NCBI WGS metagenome assembly JAABUN01 (sample SAMN10711877, study PRJNA513370) | rock metagenome | isolation source: Antarctica rocks | place: Antarctica: Victoria Land, Siegfried Peak sud
TGTCGGGGGCACCGCCCGTGGTCACCAGCACGAAGTAGCTGCCGTCCGGGGAGAACTCCACGTCGCGCATCTGGGTCTCGAACGACTGGTAGCACTGGAAAGGTGTCGCAGCGCCGACGGCGTCGTTCGGGTACCGGTTCGTGTTCCAGCGGGTCACGGCGTTTGTAGGAAGGTCGATCATCGCCACCTGCATCCGCTTGTCCACGCCGACCTTGCGGAAGTTGCCGACGATGACGAGCCGGGTTCCATCGGCGGTGACGTCCAGCTCGTTGATCGCAGGCTTGGTCACGGTGCCGTTGCTCTTGGTACGACCCTCGGTCACGGCGATGTCGAAGGTGGTGTCCAACGCCCCGCTGGTCGCGCTGAAGGCAGCCAGGTTCGACCGGGCGATGCCGTTGGCAGAGCTGAACCTGCCACCGGCGATCAGGCGGTCGCCACGGACCACGAGCTTGTTGACGTATCCGGTCGTCTTGGCCTTGAACGAGGTCACGCGGGTGCCGTCCGGCGCCAGCATGGCCAGGGAGCGCTGCCTGACCCCCTGCACGGTGTTGAACCGGCCGCCGATGATGATCGACACCCCGTCAGGGGCCGGCGCGATCGTCTCGACAGCACCGTTCAGCACAGGAACGAAGGAGTCGAGGATGCGACCGGTGGTGCGGTCGAACGCGTACAGGTAGTTGCGGGTCTGCTGCGTGGACTGCCCTGCGTTCACGACCGTGCTGAACGTCCCGCCGACATAGACCGTGTTGCCCACGGTGGCAAGGGCGAACACCGAACCGTCCTTGACGTGCGGGGTGTAGTCGACAGGGTCGGCGGACACGATCTGTCCCTGTGGGAAGCCCACCGCCATGGACGGGCCAGCCGTGCCTGCGGCCAGCGCACAGACGGCGACGGATGCGATGACGAGGCGACGAAACATGTGGGCCCTCCGGCAACTCGGGTCGCCTCGCGCAGCGGTTTGATACGAGGTCGTCCAAGTGAATGGTGACACGGAGTTGCCACCTGCGCGCCACGGTCCCCCGTTTGCTCACCCTCCGGCGTAGCCGGTCGCTGTGCGTCAGTCGACCGCAGTAGTGGACGGTGGGGCGGTGCCTCCCTGTGGCTCAGCCGTCGTCATCAGCCGCACGATCTCGGCGCGGTCGTCAGCCGAGGGCATCCCCCAGCCCGGCTGGTAGCCGTACACCTCACGCAGCTCCGTGGCGCCGGTGCGCCCATCCAGGATCTCGACCGCGTCAGTGCCGATGAGACCGGGGTGCTCGACCCCGCACGCCTCGGCGACCTTGACCAGGTCGCGGCGCAGGGTCTGGATGTAGTTGGCCGCCCGCACGGACTTCAGCGTCGGGTCCAGGCCGCGCACGAGCCAGGGGTTCTGCGTCGCCACGCCGGTCGGGCAGGTATCGGTGTGACACTTCTGGGCCTGGATGCAGCCGATCGCCAGCATCGCCTCGCGCGCGACGTTGACCATGTCGCAGCCGAGCGCAAAGGCCACGATCGCGTTGTCGGGCAGCCCCAGCTTGCCGGCGCCGATGAAGACGACCCTCTCCTGCAGGCCTCGCTCGGCGAAGGTGCGGTAGACCCGGCTGAACCCCAGCTGGAACGGCATCGACACCGAGTCGGTGAAGATCAGTGGCGCCGCCCCGGTGCCGCCCTCGCCACCGTCGATCGTCACGAAATCGACGCCGCGGTCGGTGTCGGCCATCAGCTGGGTCAGCTCTTCCCAGAACTCCAGGTCGCCCACCGCGGACTTGATGCCGACCGGCAGGCCGGTCTCCGCCGCGAGCATCTCCACCCAGTCCAGCAGCCCGTCGGTGTCGGAGAACTCCGCGTGCCGTGACGGACTGACGCAGTCTTTGCCCTCGGTGATGCCGCGGATCTCCGCGATCTGTGCGGAGACCTTGGCGCCGGGGAGCAGCCCGCCTAAGCCAGGTTTGGCACCCTGGCTCAGCTTGATCTCCAGGGCCCGCACGGGTGCGCCGGCCACCAGGGCCTTGAGTCGCTCGATGTCGAACCGGCCCTCCTCATCCCTGCAGCCGAAGTACGCGGTGCCGATCTGGAAGATGAGATCGGCCCCGTTGCGGTGGTACGGGGACAGGCCACCCTCGCCGGTGTTGTGCAGGCACCCCGCGATGTCGGCACCGCGGTTCAGCGCCTCGATGGCATTGCCGGAGAGCGACCCGAAACTCATGGCCGAGATGTTGACCACCGACCTGGGCCGGAACGCCCCGACCCTGCCACGGGCCGCGCCCAGCACCTTGGCGCACGGCAGCTCCACCTCCTGGGCCGCCATCGGAGAGGACGGGGGTGCCGCACGACCGAAGGTCTTGTGCTTGATGATCGAGTACCCCGCGGTGTACTCGATGTCGTTGTCGGTGCCGAACCCGAAGTAGTTGTTCTCTTTCTTCGCGGAGGCGTAGACCCAGCTGCGCTGGTCGCGCGTGAAGGGCCGCTCCTCGTTGTTGCTGGCGATGATGTACTGCCGCAGCTCCGGGCCGATCGTCTCGAGCATCTTGCGCCCCCGAGCCAGCACCGGAAAGTTGCGCAGCAGTGCGTGCTGGCGCTGCAGCAGATCGTGGGCCGCGAGCGCTGTCACCGCCGTGGCAGCAGCAGCGGGCACGGCCCAGGAACGTCGCTTCATCCCCGCATTCTGCTCCCGCGCTGTCACGGCCCGCACCTCGAGGCCGACGAGCGAACTCGGCTCAGCCGTGCGGGGGCGGGCCCTGCGGCTCGGCAGGCGGAGCAGGTTGGCTCGGGCCGCCCTCGACCGGGTCCTTCGTCGGGTCCTTCGCCGGGTCTTCCGCCGGGTCCTTCGCTTGGGCCTTCGACAGGGCCTTCGACAGGCCGCGGGCGGAGCCGACCTGGCGCGAGCGCTGCGCCTCCTCGGTGGCTCCAGCAGCCTCAGCGCGGGCCTTCTTCAGTGCCTCGGCGGGGTCCTCGAGGCTGTACTCCTCCATCTCGACCTCGAACTTCTCGCCCTGGTCGTTCTCGCGGATCCCGGCGGACGGGGCGTCGAGGTCGCCGGCAGCAGCCTCCTCCCCGGCGCCTAGGGCCGAGCTGATCCCGCGCAGGGCCTGGGTCAGCTCGGTGGGGATGATCCACATCTTGTTCGACTCTCCCTGTGCGATCTGCGGCAGCATCTGCAGGTACTGGTAGGCCAGCAGCTTCGAGTCGGGGTTGCCGCGGTGGATAGCGTCGAAGACCTGCAGGATCGCCCGCGACTCACCCTGGGCGTTCAGGATCGCGGCCTGCGCGGTGCCTTCCGCCGTCAGGATCGCCGCCTGCTTCTCGCCCTCGGCGGTCAGGATCTGGGCCTGCTTGACGCCCTCGGCGTGCAGGATGGTCGCGCGGCGGTCCCGCTCGGCCCGCATCTGCTTCTCCATCGAGTCCTGCACGCTGGCCGGCGGGTCGATCGCCTTGAGCTCGACCCGGTTGACCCTGATGCCCCAGCGGCCGGTGGCGTCGTCTAGCACCCCGCGCAGCTGCCCGTTGATCTGGTCTCGGCTGGTCAGCGTCTGCTCCAGGTCGAGAGAGCCGATCACGTTGCGCAGCGTGGTCACGGTGAGCTGCTCGATGCCCTGGATGTAGTTGGCGATCTCGTAGGTCGCAGCCTTGGGATCGGTCGGCTGGTAGTAGATGACGGTGTCGATGCTGACCACCAGGTTGTCGGAGGTGATCACCGGTTGGGGCGGGAAGGAGACCACCTGCTCGCGCAGGTCGACGTGTGCCCGCGCACGGTCCATGAACGGGATGAGGAAGTGCAGGCCTGCGTCCAGCGTTCGGGAGTAGCGCCCGAGCCGCTCCACGATCACCGCGGACGCCTGCGGCACGATCCGCACCGCCCGCACCAGGGCCGTGATCGTGAACGCGATGAGCAGGAACAGGACGATGTAGAGCGCGACGTCACCGACGTTCATCAGCGGTTCTCCTTCGGTTGAGATCTGGGGCTCGTGCCTGGGGTTCGTTCGACCAGCGCTGTAGCGCCGTCGATAGAGACGACCAGCACCACCTCACCGATCTCGAAGGTCGTTGTGGCGTCTGCGCTGCGGGCGGTCCACTGCTCACCGCTCAGCTTGACCAGGCCGGAGCGGTCTGTCACCGCCGTCAGCACCTCGGCCCTGCGGCCGACCTGCCCGGCGGTCCCCGTCCGCTCGCCCGGGCCGGCGGGCTTGAGCTTGCGCAGGGCGATGGGCCGGGCCACGGCGAGCAGCATCCCCGAGGACAGCACGAACACGATCACCTGGACCGGGAAGGACGCACCCAGGAAAGCAGCCAGTGCAGAGATCAGAGCCGCCAGCGCCAGCATGACGAAGACGAGGTCGAGCGAGGCCACCTCCACCAGACCCAAGACCAGGGCGCCGCCGATCCACGCCAGCCACTGCGTCTCGCGCAACCACTCCATGACGGCTCCTCTCACCGGGTGCACCCATCGTAGGGAGGATGCAGTTGGTGTTCGGTACCCGCGCCCAGCACAGTGTCGTCATGACGTTCGTACAGGTCACCGACGTCGGCGCCCGCGACGGACTGCAGAACGAGCCCACCGTGCTGTCGACACAGGTGCGCGCCGAGCTGGTGCAGCGCCTCGCCCGCACCGGTGTGCGCAGGGTGGAGGCCGTGTCGTTCGTCCACCCGCGACTGGTCCCTGCGATGGCCGGCGCGGAGGACATCATGGCTGCGCTGCTCGGTGCTGAGCATGAGAACGGTGCTGAGCACGAGAACGGCGCTGGGCGTGAGACCGGCGTCCTATACTCAGGTCTGGTGCTCAACCGCAAGGGTTTCGACCGGGCCGTCGCGGCCGGGGTCGATGTCATCAACTACTCGTTCCCGGTGAGCGAGGGCTTTGCCGCACGCAACCAGAACACCACCGTGGACGCAGGGATCGCCGCGGGGCACGAGATCGTGGCTGCAGCGCGCGAGGCCGGGGTGGCCGTCGTGACCACCTTGAGCACCGCGTTCGGCTGCCCCTTCGACGGCGCCGTGCCCAGCACCCAGACCCTGTCCGTGGCCGAGCGCGTGATGGAGGTGGCCCCGGACGAGATCTGCCTGGGCGACACGATCGGCGTAGCCGTCCCCTCGCAGGTGCGGCAGCTGACGGCAGGGCTGCTCGCGATGGGGGCCACCCCCGCGATGCACTTCCACAACACCCGCGGCACCGGCATCGCGAACGCGTTGGCCGCCGTGGACGCCGGGGTCGTCCGGTTGGACGCCTCGGTGGGCGGCACCGGCGGGTGCCCGTTCGCGCCGAAGGCCACCGGGAACATCGCCACCGAGGACCTGGGCTACCTGCTCGCGGGGATGGGCGTCGAGACCGGGATCGACTTGGACGCGGTGATCGAGACGAATGCGTGGTTGAGCGGCCACCTGGGCCGTGAGCTGCCCTCGATGGTCGCCAGAGCGGGCGTGCCGCAGTGGTTCCCGGCCGCGTGACTTGAACGGAACGGGCCGGGTGACGGGGCGGTCTGCGTGACGGGACGGTCTGCGTGACGGGGGCGCGGTCAGGCGTCGAGGGCGCGCTGGGCGGGGATGCCCGACAGCAGCGCGCGGACCTCGGCCTCGCGGTAGCGGCGGTGGCCACCCAGGGTGCGAATGGAGGACAGCTTGCCCGCCCTGGCCCAGCGGGTCACGGTCTTGGGGTTCACCCTGAACAGTGCGGCTACCTCTGCCGGCGTGAGCAGGGTCTCGCTCTCTGTGCTGGCACGAGCGGTCATAGGTGCTCCCGTTCAACGTCCATCGGCCCCGGTGGCCAGCCCGCGCCGTGGTGGATGGACCGTAGGCGGGCGCGCCCATTGTCCCGGGCCGCCGGGGTCGTCCGCCATAGCCCGAAATGACTATCCCTGCGGGCGGATATGATCACCCTGGTCGCCAGCGCGGGCAACCGCTCGGACGATCGCGTACGCCCCGGTCGTCGCCACCCGCCTCGACCGGCCCCTGATGCCCGCCCCGCGACCCGGGGCGCGACCCCCGTAGGAGCCCCGCCGTGAGCGACGCCATCGACCCTGCCAGCACCTCCGCCATGGACCTCGCCATGGAGCACGAGCAGGTGGTCTTCTGCCACGACAGTGCCACCGGGCTGCGGGCCATCATCGCCCTGCACAGCACCGCGCTCGGCCCGGCGCTCGGCGGCACCCGGTTCCACCCCTACCCCAGCACCGACGCCGCGCTGCGTGACGTGCTGGCACTGTCGAAGGGAATGTCCTACAAGACCGCCCTGGCCGGGCTTGACCACGGCGGCGGCAAGGCCGTCATCATCGGCGACCCGCGCACCGACAAGAGCGAAGCCCTGCTACGGGCGTACGGCCGGTTCGTGCAGTCCCTCGGGGGCCGCTACGTCACCGCCTGCGACGTCGGCACCTACGTGGCCGACATGGACGTAGCTGCCCGCGAGAGCGACCACGTGACCGGCCGCTCTGAGGTCTACGGCGGGGCCGGAGACTCCTCGGTGCTCACGGCCTTTGGCGTCTTCCAGGGGATGCGCGCCGCGGCCACCCACCTGTGGGGGGAACCGTCCCTGACTGGTCGCCGGGTCGGCGTCGCCGGGGTGGGCAAGGTGGGCAGGCACCTGACCCGGCTGCTGCTCGATGACGGTGCGGCGGTGGTGGTCACCGATGTGAACATGGTCGCGGTCGAGTCGCTGCGCAGCCTGTGCCCGGACATCGAGGACGTCGAGGACACTGCGCACCTGGTGCGAGAAGACCTGGACGTGTACGCCCCCTGCGCCCTCGGCAACGCCCTGGACGACGACACCGTCTCCTGGCTCAAGGCCGCGGTGGTCTGCGGGGCCGCCAACAACCAGCTGGCGCACGACGGCATCGAGGACGCCCTGATGGCCCGCGGCATCACCTACTGCCCCGACTACCTGGTCAACGCCGGTGGCGTCATCCAGGTCTCCGACGAGCTGCACGGCTTCTCCTTCGAGCGCGCTCGCACCAAGGCCACCCGCATCTACGACGCGACCCTGGGCGTGCTCACCGAGGCGGCCGCCAGCGGCATCAGCCCTGCCACCGCGGCCGACGCGCGAGCGGAGCGGAGGATGGCCGAGGTGGGTCAGGACCGCGTCTGGCTGCCCCGCCGCTGAAGCACGGCGGCAGCAGGGCGCGCCGTCGGGCAGACCGATGTGCCGGATCGTGGCGGGACGTTGTACCGTGAGGACCTACTGAGCAGCCAACTCTGGGGCCCGCCACCGTGCCTCGCCCTGGGATGACGATGAGGGGGTCACGCCATGGGGCGCGGCCGTCAGAAAGCCAAGCAGACCAAGGTCGCCAGGGAGCTGAAGTACTACAGCCCCGAGACCGACTACGAGCGTCTGCAACGCGAGCTTCGGGGCGACCCCCTTGTGCCCGCCCCACCCCCCGTGGCTGAGGTGGAGAGCGACGAAGAGGACGAGTACGGGTCGTGGCAGTCCGGCAGCAGCACCTGACGTCCTGATCCATCGACCCGTACTGATCCACCGACGCGTACTGGTCCATCGACCCGTACTGATCCATCGACACGCTGTTGGAGGGTCAGGACGTTGGGTGCTGTCCGACCATGCAGACGGTGCCGCCATGCACGCCCTTGGCGCCCCGGACCACGTCCTCGCCGGTCGCGGCTGGACCCTCGCGGGCGTCTAGCTCCACCGAGCCCAGCACCCATGCGTCCACGCCGCCCTCGGCCAGCAGGTGCAGCGCGGTCTGTGCGCTCTCGCTGGCGACCAGCGCGACCATGCCGACCCCCAGGTTCAGCGTGCGCTCCAGGTCCGCGCGAGGAACGCGCCCGAGCTGAGCGACCATGCCGAAGACGGGGGCGGGCGTCCAGGTGGAACGGTCGATGATCGCCGTCATGCCCTGCGGCAGCACCCTCGCCAGGTTGGCTGCCAGCCCCCCGCCGGTGACGTGGCTGAACGCGTGCACGCCCGCATCCGGCGAGCCGGCCAGCTTCAGGCAGGCCCGTGTGTAGAGCCGGGTCGGCTCCAGCAGCTCCTCGCCCACCGTGCGTCCCAGCTCGTCGACGTGCCGCTCGTACCCCCATCCGGCGGCTGCGAGCACCCGGCGCACGAGCGAGTAGCCGTTGGAGTGCAGTCCGGACGAGGCCATCGCGACAACGACGTCACCCGCACGCACCCTGTCCGGGCCGAGGACCGCGTCGGCCTCGACGACCCCGGTGGCGGCGCCGGCCACGTCGTACTCGTCCGGGTCCAGCAGACCGGGGTGCTCCGCGGTCTCTCCACCCACCAGTGCGGTGCCGGTGAGCCGGCAGCCCTCCGCGATCCCGCGCACGATGTCGGCAATGCGCTCGGGCACGACCCGGCCGCAGGCGATGTAGTCCGTCATGAACAGTGGCGTCGCTCCGGTGACCACGATGTCGTCGACCACCATGCCCACCAGGTCGAGCCCGATCGTGTGGTGCACGTCCATGGCCTGAGCCACGGCGACCTTGGTGCCGACCCCGTCGGTGCTGGTGGCCAGCAGCGGGCGGCGCATGCCGACCAGCGCGGTGGCGTCGAACAACCCGGCGAAACCGCCGATGCCTGCCAGGACCTCGGGGCCGTGCGTGGCTGACACGGCCTGCTTCATCAGCTCGACCGCCTTGTCGCCGGCCTCGACGTCGACCCCCGCGTCGGCGTAGGTGAAGGACGCTGAGGGCTGGTCCGTCGGCTGGATCACGTCCCAGACCCTACCGGCGCCTCCACCACCCCTCGCCGCCCCGCACCCGCCCCACCCGCCCCCGCACGCCGCACTTGGTCGGGGTCTTGTCGCCACGCGGGCCCGGATGACGACAAGACCCGGACCAAGTGCGAAGCAGGGGGGGTCAGGACAGGGGCAGGACCTCCAAGGGCAGCTCGGCCTGCCCGGGCGTTCCGACGCCCAGCCGAGTGCTGTCGGGCAGAGGCAGCGGGTACACACCGGTGAAGCAGGCGGTGCACAGTCGCTCGGCCGGCTGACGGGTGGCCTCGATCATCCCCTGCACGCTGATGTAGCCCAGCGAGTCGGCCCCGATCGAGGAGCACACCTCCTCTACCGCCAACCCGTTGGCGATCAGCTCGGCGCGGGAGGCGAAGTCGATCCCGTAGAAGCAGGGCCACCTCACCGGCGGGGACGAGATGCGCACGTGCACCTCGGCCGCGCCCGCCTCGCGGAGCATGCGCACCAGGGCACGTTGGGTGTTACCGCGCACGATGGAGTCGTCCACCACGACGAGCCGTTTGCCGCGGATGACATCCCGCAACGGGTTGAGCTTGAGCCGGATCCCCAGCTGGCGGATGGTTTGCGAGGGCTGGATGAAGGTGCGCCCCACGTAGGCGTTCTTCACCAGGCCCTGGCCGTAGGGGATGCCGGAGGCCTCGGCGTACCCGATGGCGGCCGGGGTGCCCGATTCCGGGGTGGGGATGACCAGATCAGCCTCGACGGGGAACTCCGCAGCGAGCAGACGGCCCATCTCGACGCGCGACTCGTGCACGCCGCGTCCTGCGATCGTGGTGTCGGGGCGCGCCAGGTACACGTACTCGAACACGCAGCCCGCGGGGGTGGCCTCGGCGAACCGCTGGGTGCGCAGGCCGTCGTCGTCGATGGCCACGAACTCCCCCGGCTCGACCTCGCGCACGAACGAGGCGCCCACGATGTCCAGGGCGGCCGTCTCGGACGCCACCACCCAGCCGCGCTCCAGCCGGCCGATCACCAGCGGACGCACGCCGTGCGGGTCACGCGCTGCGTAGATGGCGTGCTCGTCCATGAATACCAGCGAGAAGGCGCCGCGCAGCCTGGGCAACACCTCCAGCGCGGTGGCCTCGAGCGTGCGGTCCGGAGAGCCCGCGAGCAGCGCCGTGATCAGCGCGGTGTCGGTGGTGTTGCCGCGGGCCAGCTCGCCGCGGGCCGAGGGGCCGTAGAGCTCTTCGACCAGGTCGCGCAGCTCGGCGGTGTTGGTCAGGTTCCCGTTGTGGCCCAGCGCGACGGTGCCTGCGGCGGTGTTGCCCAGGGTGGGCTGCGCGTTCTCCCACGCGCTGGCCCCCGTCGTGGAGTACCGCGTGTGGCCGATGGCCAGGTGACCGCGCAGAGGTGCCAGCGAACGCTCGTCGAACACCTGGGAGACCAGGCCCATGTCCTTGAACACCAGCAGCTGCTGGCCATTGGAGACGCAGATCCCCGCCGACTCCTGGCCCCTGTGCTGCAAGGCGTACAGCCCGAAGTAGGTGAGCCGGGCCACGTCCTCGCCAGGAGCCCACACCCCGAACACCCCGCAGGCGTCCTGAGGGCCCTTCTCGCCGGGCATCAGATCGTGCGACAGCCGTCCGTCACCACGTGCCATGCCTCCATGGTCGCACGCCGGCCGGCGTGACGAGGGCGGCACTCCTGAGCCGTAGGCTCCGCCACCATGACGATCTGGCTCGAGGTAATCGGCTGGCTGGGCTCAGCCGTGCTGGTCTGGTCCCTGGCCCAGGCCCGCGTCCTGCGCTTCCGTGCGCTCAACCTCGGCGCCTCGGTGGTGCTGGCCGGGTACAACGCTGCGCTCGGCGTCTGGCCGATGGTTGCAATGAACGTCGTGATCGCGGGCCTGGACGTCTACCACCTGGCCCGGCTGCTGCGCTCGCGGGACGACGCGACCGCCTACGAGGTCGTCGAGGTCGGACCGGACGAGGAGTACCTCTCGCACGTGCTGCGCCAGCACGCGACCGACATCGAGCGGCACAACCCGGGCTTCGGCTGGGGACCCGCGGCGGGCGGCGGCGCCGGGCGCGCCGCGTTCCTGGTGCTGCGGGACACCGAAACCGTCGGGGTAGTGCTGCTGTCCGAGGACGGGGCCGGCACCGGGCAGGTCGAGCTCGACTACGTGGTGCCGCGGTTCCGCGACTTCTCGGTCGGCAAGTTCGTCTACCGCCGCGGCGGGCAACTCGCCGAGCGTGGCTTCACGCGCCTGGTGGCCTCCACCCGGATGCCGGACGCGGCCAACTACTTCTGCCGGGTCGGGTTCGACCCCGACGCCTCGGGCCGGCTGGTACTCGACGTCTCGGGCTAGGCGGGGGCTAGGCGTGACACCGCGTTCAGCGGACAGGTCACGTCCTGCGGTCGAGCAGCACCGCGACGGCACCCCCGAGCAGTCCGCCGACCAGGCCCAGCAGCAACGCCGTGTAGCCGAAGATCGACCTGAGGCTGTAGTCGTCGTTGGTGGACGAGGCGTAGAAGGTCGCGACCGCGGCGGCCAGCACCCCGAGCACGACACCCGCCCCGATGAAGATCGGGTACCGAGGGGCAGAGGTACGCCTGGCCGGCACCATCTCCTCGAGGGGCGGCTGCGCGCGTCCGGGGTCGGTGGGGCTCGTGTCGCTCACGGCTCGACGGTACCGGCGCCCCGCTCGATGTCGGCCAGCAGTGGCAGCCAGACGGAGACGTCGGTGCGTTGACCGCTGGCCAGCACCCGTCCCCCGTCGACGGCCGCACGCCAGGCCAGTTGCCCGGTCGCCAGCGCCATCCAGGTGGCGGGGTCGGTCTCGACCACGTTGGGCGGGGTACCGCGGGTGTGTCGCGGACCGGCCACGCACTGGGTGACCCCGAAGGGTGGCACTCGGACCTCGACGGCATTGCCCGGCGCACGCGCGGCCAGCTCTTCCAAGGTGTACCGGACGGCGGTGGCGAGGGTTGGTCGGTCGACCGCGGGATCAGCGACCCAGGCCTCGACGGCGGCGAGCCCGGCTGCGATGTCGGTGCGTCGACGTACGGCCATGCCCGGATCCTCGCAGCCAGCCTTCGGCTGCGGTGCACGCGCCCGGGCGTGGTCCCGGGGGGGATGGGCTTGACTTGGCGCATGACGACCCGCTGGCAGCTCGCGACAGCCATGGACCGCACCGACGTACCGGGACGGTGGGCGGCGCAGGTGGCTCCCGGCTTCTCGATCGGCGCCAAGACGAACGGCGGTTACCTGCTCGCGCTGGCCGCGAAGGCAGCCGTGCGCGAGGCCGAGCAGGCCGGAGCGCACGCCGATCCGTTGTCGGTGACCGGCACCTTCGTGGCCTCCCCTCCCCCCGGGCCGGTCACCGCGCACGTCACGACGTTGCGGACCGGGCGGAGCAGCAGCGCGATGACTGTCTCGGTGGAGTCTGGCGGCACGGTGTACCTGCACGCGTCGATCACCGTGGGCACCCTGCCGCCGTCGGATGCCGAGCCGGTGCACGACTCGGTCCCCGCGCCGGTGATGCCGCCCCTCGACCGCTGCTTCCTGCTGCCGAGCTCGGGCCTGGGCTACCCGGTCGCGATCCTGGACGAGCTCAGGCAGCACGCCGACCCCGCCACCATCGGTTGGGCGAGGGGCAAGCCGTCCGGCGCCGGGGAGATCCGGGCTTGGGTCTCGTTCGTCGACGAGCAGGAGTGGGATCCTGTGTCCCTGGTGATGGCCGTGGACGCGTTGCCTCCGGCCACCTTCGACCTCGGTCACCCCGGCTGGGCTCCGACGCTGTCGCTGACGGCCCTGGTGCGTGCAGTACCCGCGCCGGGAGCACTTCTCGTGCGTCAGGTGGCGCGGCTCCTGAGCGCGGGCGAGGCCTCCTCCAGCGGTGCACGTACGGCCACCGTCGACGAGACGTGCGATGCCTGGGACTCGACCGGCAGGCTCGTCGCGACCGGGCACCAGCTGGCCACCCTCCGCCTGGCGGTCTGACCCGCTCGAGGCACCCCTTCCTCGATCGCCGCCGACCATGTAGAGCGTCCCGTCAACCGCGCCGTCTTGAGCTTGAGGTCCGCCGTACGTCGCCGCCGTTCATCAAGCGCGCTCCCCGCATCCGTTTGGCTCAGTCGGCTCGCCCTTGGCTGATCCACGTGCAGCGCTTGGTTTGCTGTGTGCCGACGGTTCCCGGACGTGGGCGCAGCCGGCTTACTTTCGGCGGGTACTTCCCTTCGCTGGCCGCTGCGGGTAGAACTGGCGGAGCAGGCAGACATCGAGCAGGCGAGGACACGTCATGGGCTTCAACCCACCGCCCAACTGGCCGCAGCCTCGGCCGGGATGGACGCCGGCACCGGGGTGGACGCCCGACCCCTCGTGGCCCCCCGTGCCCCCCGGGTGGCAGCTGTGGACAGACGACCGCCGCTGGTTCAAGAAGAAGCGGTTCCTGCTGCCGGCTCTGGGCCTGGCGTTGATGACGGCCTGCACGGCGACGCTCACTACGGCGTTGGCACCAGCGGACCAGCAGTCGCAGTTGGCCGCCGCCGTGGTGACCGAGAAGGATAAGACGGCCGGCGCCCCGTCGGAGACTGACGATGAGGCCGCTGCGGAGGCGGAGGAAGCGGCGGAGGCCGAGGCGGAAGCGAAAGCGGCGGCGGCCGAGGCGGAGGCGGCCGAGGCGGAGGCGGAACGGGTTGCGGCAGACGCGGAACGGGTTGCGGCCGAGGCCGTCGCGGCTGCGCGGGTGGCGGCTGAGCAGGTCGCGGCCGAGGCGGCCGCAGCGCAGCAGGCTGCAGCCGAAGAGGCCGCCCGCATCGAGACCGAGCGCATCGCTGCCGAGACGGCAGCAGCGGAAGAGTCCGTGCGGGTAGAAGCTGCGCGCGTCGCGGCCGACCAGGTGGCAGCAGCTGAGAGGGCAGCCGCGGACGAGGCGGCGCGGCTGGCAGCCGAGCGCGCGGCAGCAGAGGCGGCGCTGGCACCCGGAGGCGGCGGGTCCGCCGGGAACGTGTTTTACCAGAACTGCGACGCCGTCCGGGCCGCTGGCGCTGCGCCCATCCACGCGGGCGACCCCGGTTGGGAGCACAAGTTCGATCAGGACGGGGACGGCGTCGGCTGCGAGCCCTGACCGCCCGGGCAGACGTCGGTCGACGCTGAGCCCAACCCCGGCTGACCGCAGGGCAGGTCGTGCCCCACTTCCGGGCATCCGTAGGACTAGATGCCTGACGGCCTCTTGCTTCAGTGCGAGCGGCGGTCTCCCGTCTCGAGCTCGGCCCACACGCACTTGCCGGACGCGGTTCGCTCGACCCCCCACGTCTTGACCAGCGAGGCGATCATCAGCAGGCCACGGCCGCTCAGGGACTGCGGGTCCGGAGGGGCCACCATCGGCAGGCGGGTGTTGTCATCCGCGACCTCCACCCGCAGGCACTGTTCATCGTGCTGTAGAAGCAGGTGAGCCTCGGAGCGGCCATGCACCAGGGCGTTGGTCACCAGCTCATTGACCACCAGGCAGGCGTCTTCGCTCACCGCAGCCTGCACGCCCCAGTCGGCAATGGCTGTGGTGGCCGCCCGCCGCGCGGTATGCGCACCGGTCGCGTCGTCCACGGCCAAGCGCATCTCGAAGGTGTGGTCCACCGTCCCGCCTTCCGACGATTGCCTGGTCCGGTTCGGCTATACCTACCGGGTCCTGCGTATTCGTCACCGGGACGGCAGCGGATGGGTCAAAGCAACCGCCGGTCGGCGGCCCAACGGGTCAGCTCGTGCCGGCGCGAGAGCTGGAGCTTGCGCAGCACCGCCGACACGTGGGTCTCCACCGTCTTGACCGAAATGAACAGCTCCTTGGCCACCTCCTTGTAGGCGTAGCCGCGGGCGATCAGCCGCATCACCTCCCGCTCACGCACAGACAGGCGGTCGAGCTCGTCGTCGACGGCAGCCACCTCTCCCGCTGCGGACCCGAAGGCGTCCAGCACGAACCCGGCCAGCCGCGGGCTGAAGACCGCGTCACCGTCGGCCACGCGGCGCACGGCAGCTGCGAGCTCGACCCCGGTGATGGACTTGGTCACGTAGCCGCGCGCGCCCGCGCGGATCACCGCGATCACGTCCTCGGCCGCGTCAGAGACCGACAGCGCGAGGAAGCGCACCGGACACCCCGCCGCGGACACCGTTGCCGCACAACGCCGTAGCACCTCGGCGCCGCCGCCGCCGTCGCCACCCGGCAGGTGGACGTCCAGCAGGACCACGTCCGGCTGGACGGTGCGCACCGCCTCCACCGCCTCATCGACGTCGCCCGCCTCGTCCACGACCTGCAGGCCTGCATCAGCCTCGCTGAGCTCGGAACGGACCCCGGAGCGAAACAGCCGGTGGTCATCCACCAGCACGACCCGTACCGCCGCCTGGTTCATCGCTGCTCGCTCTCGTGGGTGCTGACGTGCGACGCGGTCTCTGTCCTCTCGTGGGTGCGGGGGAGCCGTAGGCCCACCTCGGTACCTCCCCCAGGAGCCGGCCGCAGAACTGCGGTCCCACCGTGGCGCTCCATCCTGGCGATGACCGAGCTGCGTACCCCCAACCGGTCCGGCGGGACGGCCTCGAGGTCGAAGCCCGGCCCGCGGTCCCGCACGAACGCCTCCAGGCCCTCGGTGGAGCACTCGACGTACACCGAGACCCCCCACCCGGCCGTGCCGCACCGCGTTGAGCAGAGCTTCGCGAAGCGCCTTCACCAACGCTGAGCTCGCCGGGTCGCAGGGCGCGTCGCCCACGACGACCACCTCGACCGGCACCCCCTCACCGTCCTCGACCTCGGCACACGTGCGCCGCACCGCGACGGCCACCGTCTCGTCCGCCTCAGGTTGCGGACGCTCGCTGCTGTACAGCCACTCGCGGAGCTGACGCTCCTGGGCACGCGCCAGTCTGGCCACCTCGTCGGCGTCCCCCGGTCTGCGCTGGATGAGCGAGAGCGTGTGCAGCACCGAGTCGTGCAGGTGCGCAGCGATCTCGGATCGCTCTTGGGCGCGGGCCCGCAGGCCCCGCTCGGCCTCCAGGTCGCGCCAGAGCCGCAGCGCCCAGGGGCCGAGCACCAGCCCGGTGCCCAGCAGCACCGCGAGCGCCGCCACCGCGATGAGAAGGAGCTGCTCGCCGCTCAGGGTGGGAGCCAGCAGCATGATGAGACCTGACGTCACCAGCAGCAGGCCGCCGATCAGACGCAGCATCCCCGCGGGCGTGGTCGGTGAGACCGGCGCCAGCCAGCGCTGCCGCTCGGCACTGTCCAGCTGGCTCAGGCCCAGCACCGCACCGGCCACCACCACCAGCACCGGGATCACCACCGGCCACGGCACGTTCAAGCCGAACCTGTTGGCGATGAGCACCCCTGCCATCACGATCAGGGCCGCACCGCCGAAGAGCAACCGCACCGGTTCGCTGTCCACGGTGGCCCGGCGTGCTGCGTCCACAGTCTGCTGCGCGGCGGCCTGTGCGGCGGGGCGCCCGTGCGTGGGGGAGGACTCCAGCGTCGTCGCCGCCGCACGGGTCGATCCGTCCTGCGGCACGATGATCCACAGCATCGTGTAGCCGACCAGACCGGCGCCGCCGAACCCCAGCAGGACGAGAAAGGCGATCCGGGTCGGCCACACGGGGAGTCCGAGATGCTGGGCCGTCCCGGTCGCGACACCAGCCACCACCCGTCCCTGGACAGGGCGGCGCAGCGGCGGCCGCGACGGCGGCACCGGCAGCACGACGGGGAGGCTCACCACCCCATCTTCCCCCGGTCAGAACCCCAGAGTCTGCGGGGGACGCCCCTGAGGGGAACCCCCTGTGTGCGCGCCAGAGCCAGGGACGGCTCAGGGTCGTCCCCGATAGAACCGTGGGCCAGGTGGCGCGAGGGTAGGGGGCATGAACTCGACGAGGACACCGTCCGGCGCCGTCCGGCCACCCGGGCAGCCCGGCACCGCTGCCTTCTTCGACTCGCTACGGGCCTCGGGGCTCGTACGACCCGCCGGGCGCTCCGGCGCCGGCGTCGGCGCCGCGGTAGGCAACCGCATCGGCATCGACCCGGCCCTGGTGCGAGTCGGCATCGTCCTGGTCACCATCTTCGGCCGCCTGGGACTGCTCGCCTACGGCCTGGCCTGGCTGCTGTTCCCCGACGCGGAGGGACGCATCCACGCCGAGGAGCTGCTCGCCAGCCGACTCACCTCCGGCGCCTTCGGGGCGGCCGCCGCCATCTTCTTCGGCTTCGGCGGCTTCGGTTCCTGGTGGTTCGGCCCGGACGGCAGCTGGGGACCCGCCATCTCGGGGGCATCGATCGTCAGCGTCGTGCTGCTCATCGTTTGGGCGGTGCAGGCCGGTCACGTCGGCCGCGGCGAGGTGTCCGCCGGTCGGCCGGACCTTCGACCCAGCACTCCCTCGGCCACGCCTGCGGGCTATACGAGTACAGCAACGGCGACCAGCAGGCCGGCGGGTATGAACCTGTCCAAGGGTGAGCGAGTCGACCTCCACAAGGGGACGGCGCCCTCAGGCGGCTGGCCATCGCCCCACGTCGGGACGTATATCCCACCGCGTGCTCCGGCGCCTGTCGTCCCGGCAATAACGCGACGCCCCAGTGCAGGGCCAGCAGGGACCGCACTGGTGAGCGGCCTGGCTCTGGTGTGTGCCGCTGCCCTGATCCTGGCCGACAGAGTGCAGCCCTTCGACGCTCACGTCCCGGTGCTGGCAGCCGGTTCCGCGCTCGCCGTCATCGGTGTGGGCATCGTGGCCTTCGGCCTGCGCGGCCGCCGGGCCGGCGGGCTGACCGCGGTGGCCATCACCGCGCTCGTCATCACCGGCACGACCTGGGCGGGCGCCCAGGCCAGCGACCGGTTCGGTCAGTGGCAGACCGGTGACGACTCCGTCTCCTTCGACGACGCCACCTGGGAGATCGACGGCGTCCTGCAGGCCGACCGCAGCTACTCCGTCGACATGGGGAGCGGCACGCTCGATCTCAGCGGCATGGAACCGCTCCCGGTCGACGCGGACGCCAAGACGATCACCACCGACGTGCGCTTCGGAGAGATGATCATCGAGGTGCCCGACGACCTGACGGTGGAGCTGGACCTGGACGCCGGCTTCGGTGACATACACCTCAAGGGCCTGCAGGAGCAGGACACCGGGACGACCACCACGACGATCGGGCCAGCCGGCGAGCCGGACCTGCGCATAGAGGGCAGGGTCAGCTTCGGCGACCTGGTCATCGAGGACGTGTCGCGATGAGCACCTCAGCCACCCAGCCGCTGCCCGCCTCCGCACCGGACCCGCAGCGGACCGACCTGGTGGGTCATCGTAGCGGCCCCAGCATGGCCACGGTCGTGTGGGGACTGGTGCTCGTCACCGTGGCGGTTCTGGCCGTCCTCGGGGACCTGGGCGAGTGGGATCTGGACCCGACGCTCGTCCTGCCGGCGATCCTGCTCGGGGCCGGCCTGCTCCTGGTGGCCTCGGCCACCGTGGCGGTGCTGCGCGGGAGGCAGCGGCCGGACTGACCAGGCTCCGTCGCGTTGTCGGGGGTCGTGGCGACTGTCGTTGGTAAGGCGTCGGAGGACGGCATTGCGCGCAGGTGGGTGTGGCGGTGTTGGGGGTGGGTCGGAGCGGTGACCGGGACGGGGCAGGGGTGGGCGCAGCCCATCGCGCAGCGACGCAGTAGGCGCCCTTGACGCGGCGGCGGCGGCGGAGACCTCGACCACCAGTTGGGGGTCGACTTTGGTCAGGGTGACCTTCTCGTGGCCGGCGCCACGTGGCCGGCGTCCTGGCCGGGCTGGCCGGCTGGGGCGTCTCGCATCTGCTGCACAACCTCACCCTCACCGGACGCGGCGGCGGGACGCTCACCTGCGTGGCGGCCGGCTCGGTCATCGCGCTGGTGTACTTCGTCGGGCTCCGCGTGCTGCACGTGAGACCCGGCTATGCCTGGACCTGGCGACGGGGTCCTCGTTGCGCACAGACGATCCCCGCCACCGCCACAGCCGCCACACCACTGAGCGGGCCGACTGCCGAGAGGAAGACGGCGATAGGGATCGTGGTCGAGTACTGGAGGGTGAGCGAGGTGAAGCCCACGATCAACACCATCAGCCACGCGAAGTCGCCCACAAGCACCACGGAGACGATGCCGAGCGCGAGCAGCACGAGCCACCAGGTGATGTCCGCAGAGACATCGATGGCCTCGGATGCCAGCAGCACCGGTAGGTGGCCGATCGCGGCCAGCAGGAGGACACCAAACACCCTGACCCGGCGGGTCGACGCCTCCCGCGCGAAGGTCCGTGACAACGACGGGAACGTGTCGTAGAGGGGCCCGAGGGCGGCGACCAGGGACGCGAGACCGACCAGGGCAGGCACGGGCACCGCCATGAGCAGGATCGGCAGCTCGATCGAGTCCTGCCCGAAGACGAAGGTCACGACCCCGCACGCGCAGCACAGGAACAGGCACCAGTGCCAGCGGTGGGCCCTCACTCGGGCTTTCACGGCATGGCGTCCCAGTCAGGAACCTCTTCCGGACGGCAGCTCGTCAGTGCCGCGTACGTGTCTTGAGCCGCTGCCAACTGGGTCGGGCCGGAATCCTCTTCGCCTGCGAGTCGCGCGACGACCCACTCGGTGAGCCGGCGCTGCCCCTCGAGCAGTTCAGCGGGAGGGACGTCCGCGTAGAAAGCCCTGCAGGCCGTAGGGGTGGCGATCGTCGCCGCCAAGTCCCATGGGTCCAGCTCGTTGCCGGCGATCGACTCTGTCGTCACGTACAGCAGGCCGGCGTCGCGGGCAGGCGGCGTGACGCCCACCGCATACTCATATCCGGCAGGTGGTGGATCACCGAGGTCGCCCAAGGACGACCAGGCGCGCGTGATGTCCTGTTGGGCAATGACATAGATCGCTCGGCCACCCCGGGGCCCGCACACGACGATCGAACCGCCAGCACAGACCTTGTCCACCGCACTGGGTCGAAAGCCGTTCTGGGCCGGTTCCAGCGCCACCAGGAGGGATGTGCTGGCGAGGAGGGTCGCGACCGCGGCACCTGTGGAGATGGCCGACACCCTGGAGCGCACGCTGACCCGCATCATCACCAGAGCGAGGCACGACACCGCGACCAGCAGGTCCACCACGATGGTCATCAACATGACGCCGACGTCCGGTACCACTCCGATCAGGGATCCGGTCGCGCCACCAGCGACGAGGAGGTCCGGGATACCCAGCAGGCCACCGGCCACCGGGACGAGGTAGGCGGCGAAGGCCGCTACCGGAGCTGCGGCCACATTGGCGAGGAGCGAGCCCACGAGCGCACCGAGCGACGCCGCGGCGAACAGAGCGACCGGGGCCTGGACCGCGAACCACCATGACGGGGAGCCGTCAGCACCGTGTTGCACAGTGCGTACGGCTGCCAGGCCGAGGCCGACGGCGCACGCGATCACGGCATATGCCCAGGTGGAGACCACCGGTCCCAGCACGGCCACCCTGCCGCGGGCAGCGCCGGCCATGACTGAGCTCAGACCTGCGGGCATCAGGCGCCAGAAGTCGAAGGCCACCAAACCTGCGGTGAGCGGTCCGAGCAGAATCGTCGAGCCCGCTGCCCAGTCCATGGCGCGGTGCCATTCCCAATCCCAGCCGGTGCGGCCCAGCACGAAGACAACCGCCACGGCGACCAGGGCCGGAAAGGCCAGCTTCGCGTTACAACGTCTGAGCCACAGCAGCAACAAGGGGCTCACGAGACGCCGCGCGAGCCCGCGAGCACGGACAGGAACCCTGCCTCAGCAGCTCTTGCGCCGGCAGGATCCGGGGCCATCGCGGTGAGGGCCGTCACCGTCCCCGAGAAGACCACGGCACCGGAGTCCAGGATCACCACCCGTTCGGCAAGATCGACCACGTCCTCCATGACGTGGGAGCTGAGGATCACCGCACCAACCATCTGACGCAACCGGTCGACCATGATTCGGCGCTGTTCGGGGTCAAGCCCCGTGCTCGGCTCGTCCAGGAGGAGCACGTCCGGACGGCACGCGATGGCCTGCGCCAGGCAGACGCGCCTCTGCATGCCACCGGACAGGTCAGCGAAACGGACGTCGGCCTTCTCGGACAACATCACGTCGTCCAGGGCCCGCACCGCCGCAGCCTTGGCTGAGCGTGCACTCGCACCCCGCATCCAGGCGATGTACTCCACGATCTCCCGGGCGGACATCGTCCGAGGAAAGGATGAGGTCTGAGGCATCAGTGCGACGTGGCGCAGGGCCGCCGTCCGGCTCTTGCGACCATAGGGGTCGACCCCACCGATCATCACCGAGCCGCGGGTGGGCCGCAGCCCACCCGCGGCAACGGTCAGCAGCGTGGTCTTGCCCGCCCCGTTAACTCCGATCAGCGCGGTGACACCCGCGTCCACATCGAGCGTGACGTCATGCAGGGCCACGGCCTCATCGGAGTACGAATGCCCGACGCCCTGCAGACTCAGCGCGGCCGCCACGCGCGACTACAGGTACGCCGACCTGGTCGTCGAGCAGATGTCCGGCCGCAGCGAGGCGTCCTCGCACACCGTCGAGAAGCCGGTCGCGCCGACCCACCCCGCACTGCCGTACAGGGAGACCCGGGGCATCGAACGCCAGGTCGAGCCGGAGTGGCGACCGGTCTGACCGCGGGTGCTGCCGGCGCGCGTCGTCGCCTGGCTCTGCTGGTAGACGGCGCGATCGTTGACGACCGGATCGCGCAGGGACACGTCGGCCAAGACGTAGTTGAAACCCTGGCGGTAGATGTTGCCGGCGCCGTGGCCGAAGGCCGCGCCGTTGTAGATCGCGGACTGCGGCGACGACGTCGTTGCGAACGTCCACGCCGCTGCACCCCCAGCACCCCCGTTCATTTCATCCCCCTGCTCGTCGAGCGTCCTCATCGAGGACCACGTGCTGTGAAATTAGGGGGGGAAGATCACGCAGTCAAGGGTCGGACGCATCGACGACCTCGAGGACGGTGTGCACCACCCCCTCGAACCGCTGCAGGTCATCAAGCACGCCGGAGGTAGCAGCGACCGTGCCACCGGTGCTCGGGGTGATCTCGCTCATCTGATCCACAGTAGGCGCAGAGGCAAGTCCGTTAACGACCGTTTACGGGCTCTTCTTACTTGAGGTGGGGGCTGGTGAGTCCGCCGCCGATGAGGAGCATTCTCAGGCGATAGTTCTCGCGGTTGCGGAACCCTCGGGCGACGCGGCTGTGGCAGGATTCTTGTCATGAAGGCTGACCTGGTTGACCCTCGCGACATCCGTTGGGAGGACGACACCGGAACTTTCCGGGTTCGCTTCTGGCGGCGACTAAGTGATATTGCAGACAGTGGTTGGGAGTGTGCTGAGTACCGAGTTATGGAGACTCCCTTCGTCGAGATCCAGGATTGGGTGCGATCAACGCTGCAGGACACGCCCTACACGATGGCCGCGCTCTACGCCGAAGTTCATGTCGACGACTCGGGGATGGGATTGGTCCACATCGAAGGGAGCAACCCGGTAGGCCACTGACCGCCCCCGGCTGGGCCACCAAGTGGGCTTCCTTCGGATGGTCACCACGTGGTCTTGCCAGGCCGAGCGTTCTGCGACGCCGCCGGCAGGGCAGCTCGTCGCCGTTCGTCGTCCAGGCCGGGGCGGTTGACGTCGGCGACGTCGGCCTCCTTCATCCAGTTGTGAAGGCAGCCCTCGGAGATCACCGAAGTCCTTCGCGATCTGGTTCAACGGAGCCTGACCCTTGCGGGCCACTGCCACGACGTCGTCGCGGAACTCCTGGGGATAGGGCTTGGGCATGGTCGACATCCTTCCAGCGAGGACTGATCCACAGGTCAGGTGTCAACCAAACTCTGGGCAGACCCCAAGAAGCATCGCCAAGACCGTGAGGACGCAGGTAGCGACGCCACTTCTGTAGGTCTTATTCACTGCCCATCCCCTTCTCCGACGGCTGTGCGGCGCCTTTAAAGCCATTGATGGCCTTCATGTGGTCACCTCTTGAATCCGCGACGCGATGACCTCGAACAGCCGAGCCGGGGTGGCGGTGGGAAGCCGACGCGTGCTGCCATCGGCCAAGGTGAGGATGACGTGGGTGGCCCAGCGCGGATTCTGCGAGTCAGTGCCCACGGAAGTGATGTCCGACAAAAGCACTGAGTGGCGACGAAAGTGCCGGGGCCAACTGACCTGGGTGCGGTCCACGTACGTGTGCCTGTTCCGCTCCCACCGCTGAAGCTGGGGCATGAACCACCAGCCAACACCCATGACGATGAAGTAGGCCGTCACCGGGGCGGGCCGCACCACTAGAGAGAAGACACCGAAAGCGAAAAACACACCGCCCAGCAACCGGTACCACGCCAGTCCCTTGGCTTGTTGCTTGTCAGCCTCGCCGGCGGAATACGGCAGGAAGAGGATGCGGTCTGGGTGCTCTGTGCTTTCGGTCATAGGTTGCCCTTACGCCTCGACTGCTTTCGTAGGCGCCCAGCAGCGTCTCCCGGTCTCGATCGTTCAGTAGGGGGAGCTCGACCTCGCGGCCTGTGGTGAGGACGAGGCGGATGAGGCGAGGACCTCCTGGCGGATCAACTCGGAGGGTGTCGACCGCCGACCAGGGAATGGTCTTGGCTCGCCGCAATATCGTGGGACGGACTGTGACGGTGTCAGAAGACAGTTCAACTCGAGAGCGTCTTGCTTGGATCCCATGGGCAACAAGAAGCGGCCCCATCATGGCCATGGGCGCAACACCAAAACTCTCGGTGATCAGCACGATAGCGGCAACAAGCACCACGAACATAAGCCCGCCGCACATCGCCAGAGCTGGCGTGCGACCCACCTGAGCCTTCAAAGTGATGGTTTCGTCCACGACTCCGGCCGCCCTCCTTCGACGCATGACCGCTTCTCGCCTATAACCTACTGAAGTAAATGAACTCAATGATTCATTGCGACGAGCATCCCGATGGCCAAACCGATGCGCCCGAGTGGTTCGTCTGTCGGGTGTGGGTGTGTCCGATGAACGGTGTTTCTGGCGTTCATCTTCTAGAGGTTCTCTGCTGCTGGCATGCGGTCGGCGAAGGTGACGGCGAACGCGTTCAACGCGGGCTTCCACCGCATGGTCCATCGTGCCTGGCCGGTGCCCTTGGGGTCCAGTCCGCGGGTGACCAGGTACAGGCACTTCAGCGCGGCCTGCTCGGTGGGGAAGTGCGGCTCTTCTTACGTGCGGTGGGGCAGTGAGCGACACGCCCTGAGCGCCTGACCCTGAAATGGGGTCGAGACCTTCCAAGATCGGCAGTGACTAAGCCGCTCAACCCGGAAGGCCTCGACGATGTCCG